>ERZ1023974.2-NODE-2-length-240348-cov-29.295593_pt1 | contig 240348 bp, 182 predicted proteins | sample MGYA00380432_ERZ1023974 | MGnify/ENA primary metagenome ERZ1023974 (study PRJEB33179, sample SAMN07449058) | human gut metagenome | biome: Human-gut; feature: Human associated habitat; material: Faeces | host: Homo sapiens | place: India:Kasaragod | collected...
GCGGCATCACGAAGGAAGAAATGCTCCGCGATTTCAAGCCCGAAATCGGCAAACTTGCAGCGTATGAAGACTGGACCTATGACGAAGCCGTGGCACAACTGAGTGCCTATTACGATGGCTATCATTTCAGTCGCCGCAACATGGTGGACATCTTCAACCCCTTCAGCCTGATCAACGCGCTGGCCGATTCCGACTTGAAGAACTATTGGGCCTCGTCAGGCGCCACCACCTTGCTTCCAAAGTTTGTGGATGACATGGAGCTAAGGCTGGGACAATTTGATCCTTGCCCCATTCTTCGCCAAATCATTGAGACCTCAGACGTGACAGGCGGCGGTGCAGAACTGTTTCTCTATCAGTCGGGCTATCTCACGATCAAGGATTACCAGATGGGGGTCTATATCCTTGGATTCCCCAACCAAGAGGTAAGGCAGGCGCTCTACGAAACGGTCTTGCCAGCGCTTACCTTACGCAGCAATAGCAATATCCAGTCGGTGCAGTCCGGCCTGCTGCTTGCCCTCCAGCTGGGCAACCTGCCCGAGGCCATGAAATGTCTGAAGGCGCTCGTGGCCGACGTGCCCTACAGCAACAAGAAACTGGCCAGCATGGACATGGAGGAGCGCTACCGGCTGATACTGAGCACGATCTTCAACGCCATCGGCTGCCGGGTGGAGGTGGAGAAAATGATCGCCACGGGCAGGATAGACATGGTCGTGGAGACGATCCACATCATCTATGTCCTGGAACTGAAACTGAGCAACAACGGCGGCATCGACGCCGCGGCGGAACAGATCCGCTCCCAGCAATACGCCGAGCCCTTCAAGGCCGACAAGCGACGCGTCGTGGCGCTGGCCATAGAGCTGGACGACAAGGGCAAGGGGCTCATCGACTGGAAAGAAGTGTAAACAGCCGCATCTGGGCAAGGCCGCCTAGCGCAAGGCAGGAGGACTACTCCCCCGCTGCCTCGGCCAGCACCAGCCACTCGTCCTGGAGTTCGTCCAGCTGGCGGCGCGTGTCGGCATACTCCGTCACGAGCCCCATGTCGGAAGCCTTGGCGGGATCGAGGAAGAGCTGGTCGAGCTCCTTGACGCGCGCTTCGAGGCGGGCGATCTTGCGCTCACACTCCTCCACGGCCTTGCGCGCCTTGCGCAGTTTCTTCTGCTCCTCCTTGTGCTCCAGATAGCTCTGCTTGCCCGCCTTCGGTTCCTGAGCCGCTGCAGGCGAGGCGCTGCCTCCCGAGGGAGTTTGGGCCAGTCCCACGGCCTCGTGGATGGTGGCGGCACGGCGGGAGTGCAGCCAGTCGTAGATGCCGCCGAGATGCTCGCGCACGTGGCCGCCGCCAAACTCATAGACTTTCGTGACGAGGCCGTCGAGAAACTCGCGGTCGTGGCTGACGATGATGGCCGTGCCGTCAAAGGCGCGGACGGCCTCCTTGAGCACGTCCTTGGAGGGCATGTCGAGGTGGTTGGTGGGCTCGTCGAGGATGAGCAGGTTGACGGGCTCCAGCAGCAGACGGATCATCGCCAGGCGCGACCTCTCGCCGCCGGAGAGCACGCTGACGGGCTTCTCCGAGGCCTCACCGCCAAACATAAAGGCGCCGAGCAGGTCGTTGATCTTCAGGCGCATCTCTCCCCGCGCCACCTCGTCGATGGTCTCGAAGACCGTCAGCCGCTCGTCGAGGAGCTGGGCCTGATTCTGGGCGAAATATCCGATCTGCACGTTGTGGCCTATCTTGAGCGTGCCGCCATAGGGTATCTCGTTCATGATACACTTCACGAGCGTCGATTTGCCCTCGCCGTTGCGGCCCACGAAGGCCACTTTCTCGCCGCGCTTGATGGTCAGATCGACGTCGGAGAAGACCACATGGTCGCCATAGGCTTTCTCCACGCCCTGGCAGATCACGGGGTAGTCGCCCGAGCGGAGGCAGGGCGGAAACTTGAGGTGCATCCTGCGGTTGTCCACCTCGTCGATCTCGATGGGCACGATCTTCTCCAGCTGGCGGATGCGCTGCTGCACCTGCACGGCCTTGGTGGCCTGGTAGCGGAAACGCTCGATGAAGGCGCGCGTGTCGGCAATCTCCTTCTGCTGATTCTCGTAGGCGCGCATCTGCTGCTCGCGGCGCTCCTTGCGCAGCACGACATACTCGTCGTACCTCACCTTGTAGTCCTCCACATGGCCGCAGGTGATCTCCAGCGTGCGCGTGGTGACATTGTTGATGAAGGCGCGGTCGTGGCTGACGAGCACGACGGCCTTGGCGCTCTGCTGGATAAACTGCTCCAGCCACTGGATGCTCTCGATGTCGAGGTGGTTGGTAGGCTCGTCGAGGAGGAGGACGTCGGGCTTGCGCAGAAGAATCTTGGCCAGTTCGACGCGCATGCGCCAGCCGCCCGAAAACTCGCGCGTGGGGCGGCAGAAGTCGGTGCGGCTGAAGCCCAGGCCCTGGAGCGTGCGGTCGATCTCGGCCTCGTAGTTCTCGCCGCCGAGGAGCATGTAGCGGTCGTGGAGGTGGGTGAAGCGCTCCACGAGCTGGGCGTAGCCCTCGCTCTCGAAGTCGGTGCGGTCGGCCATCTCCTGCTGCATCCGCTCCAGCTGCTGCTGCATCTTGGTATTGTCGGAGAAAGCCTTGCGAGCCTCCTCGCGCACGGTCGTGTCGTCGGCCAGCCGCATCACCTGCGGCAGATAGCCGATGGTGGTGCCGCCGGGAATGGATACCACGCCGCTCGTGGGCTGCTGCTCGCCACACAATATCTTGAGCATCGTACTCTTGCCCGCACCATTTTTGCCGACCAGGGCGATGCGGTCGTGGTCGTTGATGACAAAGCTCACGTCGCGGAATAATGGCTTCGCGCTAAACTCCACGGTAAGTCCTTCTATCGAAATCATGCTATACTCCTTATTAAATTAGGTGCAAAGTTACACATTTTTGGCCGATTCGACGGTGGGTTTCATGATTTTTCCGTAACTTTGCATAACTTAGGCTGCACTCGGCAATAAGGAAACAAGATTTCCATTGCGACGGCTGCCCAACGATACAAGAAAACCAAACGCTACAAGACAATGAATCCATTTGCCAAACATATCGCCAACGCCCTGTCCATCAGCGAACACCAGGTGGAAGCCACGCTGAAACTGCTCGACGAGGGCTGCACCATCCCCTTCATCGCACGCTACCGCAAGGAGCGGACGGGCAATCTCGACGAGGTGCAGATCACACGCATCAGCGAACTCAACGCGCAGCTCAAGGAGCTGGAGAAGCGCAAGGCGACGATCCTCAAGACCATCGCCGAGCAGGAGAAGCTCACGCCCGAACTGGAGCGGCGCATCCGCAACTGCTGGAACGCCACGGAGCTGGAGGACATCTACCTGCCCTTCAAGCCGCGGCGGCGCACCCGGGCACAGGTGGCGCGGGAGCAGGGACTGGAACCGCTGGCCACGATCCTCCTGCTGCAGCGCGAGGCCAACCCCGCTCAGGCGGCAAAGCGCTTCGTCAAGGGCGACGTGGCCGACGTGGAGGCAGCGCTGGCTGGCGCCAAGGACATCATCGCCGAGGGAGTGAGCGAAAACGAGCAGGCGCGCAACACCGTGCGTACGGCCTACCGCCGCGAGGCCGTGATCAGCGCGAAGGTCGTCAAGAAAATGGCCGAGACGGACGAGGCACAGAAGTTTGCCGACTACTTCGACTTCTCCGAGCCGCTGCGCCGCTGCTCCTCCCACCGACTGCTGGCCATGCGCCGCGGCCAGGAGGCGGGCGTGCTGCGCGTCGGCATCGCCATCGCCGACGAAGAGCCCGTGGAGGACCGCCTGCGCCGACAGTTTGTCAGAGGCCACGGCGCCTGTCAAAGCCTCGTGGGCGAAGCCGTGGAGGACGCCTTCCGACGGCTCATAGACCCGAGTATCGAAAATGAGTTTACGGCGCTGAGCAAGGAGAAGGCCGACGAAGAGGCCATCCACGTCTTCGCCGAAAACCTGCGCCAGCTGCTCCTCTCCGCCCCGCTGGGACAGAAGCGCGTGATGGCCATCGACCCCGGATTTGCCAACGGATGCAAGATCGCCTGCCTCGACGCCCAGGGCAACCTGCTCCACCACGAGATCCTCTACCCTCACCCGCCCAAGCGCCACCGTGCCCAGGCCACTGTGGCGGCCGCACGCATGGTGAAGGACTTCGCCATCGAGGCCATCGCCATAGGCAACGGCACGGCGAGCCGCGAGACGAGGGACTTTGTCGATGAGATGCTCGACTACAATCCCGCCTTGCCGGAGGTGAGCGTCTTCACGGTCTCCGAGGACGGCGCCTCCATCTACTCGGCCTCGCCGACGGCGCGCGAGGAGTTTCCCGACGAGGACGTGACGACGCGCGGAGCGGTCTCCATCGGCAGAAGACTGATGGACCCGCTGGCCGAACTGGTCAAGATCGACCCGAAGAGCATCGGCGTGGGACAGTATCAGCACGACGTGGACCAGGCCAAACTCAAGCACTCACTCGACCGGACGGTGGAGAGCTGCGTCAACCTCGTCGGCGTCAATGTCAATACGGCCTCGAAGCACCTGCTCATGTACGTCAGCGGTCTCGGACCGGCCCTGGCGCAAAACATCGTCGATTACCGCAGGGAGCACGGCGCCTTCACCTCGCGGGCCCAGCTGCGCAAGGTGCCGCGACTGGGACCAGCAGCCTACCAACAATGTGCGGGTTTCCTACGCATCCCTGGAGCGAAGAATCCGCTCGACAACTCGGCAGTCCACCCCGAGAGCTACGCCATCGTGGAGCGCATGGCGGCCGACGAGGGTTGCACCGTGGCGCAACTCGTGGCCGACAAGCAGAAGCAGCGGCAGATCGACGTGAAACGCTACGTCACGTCCACCGTCGGACTGCCCACGCTCAACGACATCCTCGCCGAACTGGAGAAGCCGGGGCGCGACCCGCGCCAGCCCATCCAGGAGTTTCGCTTCTCCGACAGCGTCCACACCATCGACGACCTGGGCGAGGGAATGGAACTGCCCGGCATCGTGACCAACATCACCAACTTTGGGGTCTTCGTCGACATCGGGGTCCATCAGGATGGCCTCGTCCACATCTCTCAGTTGGCCGACAAGTTTGTCAAAGACCCCAACGAGGTGGTGAAGCTCCACCAGCAGGTCATGGTCCGCGTGACGGAGGTGGACCTGCGCCGTGGCCGCATCGCCCTGTCCATGCGCAAGGTGAAGCAGCCCTAAAGATGAAGCAGCCCTAAAGGAAAACAAAAAGACAATCCCGGACCACAACCAGTGTGACCCGGGATTGTCATTTCTCAATATCTTGCCTTAGTATCTTACCTTATAATATCTTACCTTAGTATCTTACCCTATCTTGCTGCCGGCAAGGATGGCTCGCTGCTGGCAAAACGACGCGGCGCCTACGCCTGCTCAAACTCGCGGAGGAAGCGGGTGTCGTTCTCGGAGAAGAGACGGAGGTCGCTGACACGATACTTGAGGTTGGTGATGCGCTCCACGCCCAGTCCGAAGGCGTAGCCCGTATAGACCTCGGGGTCGATGTTGCAGGCGGCCAGGTCGTGGGGATCGACCATGCCGCAACCCAGGATTTCCACCCATCCCGTGTGCTTGCAGAAGCCGCAGCCCTTGCCGCCACAGATGTTGCAGGAGATATCCATCTCGGCGCTGGGCTCCGTGAAAGGAAAGTAGCTGGGACGAAGGCGGATCTTCGTGTCGGCGCCAAACATCTCACGGGCAAAGGTGAGCAGCACCTGCTTCAGGTCGGTGAAGCTCACGCCCTTGTCCACATACAGGCCCTCCACCTGGTGGAAGAAGCAGTGGGCACGGGCCGAGATGGCCTCGTTGCGATAGACGCGGCCCGGGCAGAGAATACGGATGGGGGGCTCGTGGGTCTCCATATAGTGGGCCTCGTCGCCCGAGGTGTGGCTGCGCAGCAAGACGTTCTTGGTCACGTCGGAGGGATCGCTCCTGTCGATGAAGAAAGTGTCCTGCATGTCGCGTGCGGGATGGTCGGCGGCAAAGTTGAGCATCGTGAAGACGTGCTGGTCGTCGTCGATCTCGGGACCGCTATAGAGCGTGAAGCCCATACGGGAGAATATGTCGATAATCTCGTTTTTCACCAGCGTCAGCGGATGGCGCGTACCCAGCGTCACGGGATAGGGCGTGCGCGTCAGGTCGATGTCGTCGCTCTGCGCCGCCTGGTCCTCCACCTGCTCCTTGAGCGCGTTGATGCGGCTCTGGGCAAGCTGCTTGAGCTCGTTGATCTTGATGCCGACGGCACGCTTCTGGTCGGCGGCCACGTTGCGGAACTCGCCCATGAGGGCGTTGATCTCGCCTTTCTTGCTGAGGTACTTCAGGCGCAAACGTTCCACATCCTCGGCACTCTGCGCCGTCACCGTGCTGACTTCCTTCAGAAGTCCTTCTATCTTCTCTAATAACATAGCTCGCTTTAATTTTTCTGCAAAGTTACAGTAAATCAGATGAACCGCAAAATAAAACTGATTTTTATTTTGTATTGTCTGCGCTTTACGCTAACTTTGCACCCGTATTTTAGTATATCTATATATAATATTGAGAGAATGAGAAAGTTATTCTTGTTGACCATTGCGCTCTGCTGCGTAATGGTCGGATTGAACACCGGCTGCACGGACAAAAAGCCAGAGGCGCTTACCGACACGCTGGCCATCGACACCGACACCATCGCCGACACGACCCACGCCGACACCATCGCACGGATCGTCGAGGAGACACCGATGCCGAAGGCCGCCGACCAGCTCTTCGACGACTTCTTCTTCAACTTCATCGCCAACAGGCGCCTGCAGCGCGCCCGCATCGTGTTTCCACTACCCGTGACGCGGGGTGGCAAGACGAAGATGCTACAGAAGAGCCAGTGGAAGACGGAGCACTTCTTCATGCGCCAGCAATACTATACGCTCATCTTTGACAACGAGCAGCAGATGGACAACGCCAAATCGACCTCCCTCGACAGCGTGGTCGTGGAGAAGATCTATCTGCGCGAGGGACTGGTGGACCAGTATGCCTTTGGCCACGGCGACGGCAAGTGGCGCATGGAGCGCATCAATCAGATCAGCTTCAAGGACAATGTCAATGCCTCCTTCCTCAACTTCCTGCAGAAGTTTTTCGCAGCCAACGGCGCGGGAATGATCCGCAACCCGCTGCCCTACTCCGGTCCTGACCCCAACGGCGAGGAGACAAGCCACGTGGAGACGACGATACCAGCCGAGGAGTGGAGCACCTTCCTGCCCACCGTGCCCGACAATATGATCTACAATATCCTCTACGGCCAGAAGTATGGCAAGAGCCAGCGCAAGATACTGGTCTTCAGAGGACTCTCCAACGGCATTGAGACCCGACTGGTCTTCAAGCAGCGTCACGGCAAATGGCGCCTGGAGAAGGTCAAGGCATATTGATCTCGTCTTTGATCTCATCCGGGCCACAGGGTCCGGCCCACCACAACCACATCACACCCGATGCGACCCACGGCCAAACAAGACCGGGGCGCATCGGCTTTGTTCGAACGAAGGATTTTTGTTCAGACAAAGAGATCTTGTCTCAAACGAAGGGATCATGTCCCAAACGAAGAAATCGTGTTCAAACGAAGAAATCGTGTCCCAGACAAAGGATTCGTGTTCGAACGAAGGATTCTTATTCAAATGAAGGAGAAAACAGATGATAGACAAAAAAAACTATAGTTTACTGGCCCACAACACCTTCGGCATCGACGTCCGCTGCCGAAGATTCGTGGAGTATGGCTCCGTCGAAGAGGCGCAGGAGCTGGTCCGAACCCTCACCCCCGAGGACGGCCCGCTACTCATCCTTGGCGGCGGCAGCAACCTGCTACTGACGGGCGACTACGAGGGGACGGTGATCCACTCCGCCATCCGATTCATCGAGCCGCTGGGAGAAGGACGCGTGCGCTGCGGATCAGGACAGGAGTGGGACGCCTTCGTGGCGTGGTGTGTCGCCAATGGCTACCACGGCGCGGAGAATCTCTCGCTGATACCGGGCGAGTGTGGTGCCAGCGCCGTGCAGAACATCGGTGCCTACGGCGCGGAGGCCTGCGACCTCATCGAAGAGGTGGAGGCCGTGGAGATAGCGACGGGACGCCTCTGCCGCCTCAAGGGCAGCGACTGTGGCTACAGCTACCGACAGAGCCGCTTCAAGCACGAGTGGCGCGACCGCTTCCTCATCACCTCCGTCACCTACCGGCTCTCCACACAGTTTGATCCGCAACTCGACTATGGCAACATCCGTACGGCCCTGGCCGAGAAGGCCATCACCCACCCCACGGCGGAGCAGATGCGACAGACGATCATCGAGATCAGGCGCAGCAAGCTCCCCGACCCCAAGGTCTTTGGCAACGCGGGCAGCTTCTTCATGAACCCCATCGTCGGCGAAGAGAAGTTTAGGAAACTGCAGGCGCAATATCCACAGATTCCCCACTACGAGGTGGCTGACGCCGACGGGACGACTCGCTACAAGGTGCCCGCTGGCTGGCTGATAGACCAGTGTGGCTGGAAAGGACGGTCGCTCGGACGGGCGGGGGTCTATGCGCGCCAAGCGCTCGTGCTCATCAACCTCGGCGGGGCGACGGGCCAGGAGGTCAAGAAGCTCTGCGAGGCCGTGCGCCACGACGTGGCCGAGCGGTTCGGTATAGAAATCAACCCCGAGGTGAATATCCGATGAGACTGACGTTCTTAGGTACGGGAACGTCCAACGGCGTGCCCGTCATCGGCTGCGACTGCGAGGTCTGCCGCAGCCAAGACCCGCGGGACCAGCGTCTGCGCACCTCCGCGCTCATAGAGACGGAGACCACGCGCGTGCTGATCGACTGTGGACCCGACTTCCGCCAGCAGATCCTTCGGCAGCCCTTCCGCAAGATCGACGGACTGCTCATCACGCACATCCACTACGACCACGTGGCGGGCATCGACGACGTGCGCCCGTTCTGCCAACTCGGACCGGTCAATATCTATGCCGACGCAGCCACCTGCAGCGGCTTGCACCACACCATGCCCTACTGCTTCGGCGAGCATCTCTACCCAGGCGTACCCAAGCTGGCTCTCCACACCATCGCTCCGCACGATCCGCTGCAGATCGGCGACCTCAAGATTGTGCCCATCGTGGTGCTCCACGACAAGATGCCCATCCTCGGGTTTCGCATCGGACCACTGGCCTACATCACCGACATGAAGTCGATCGACGAGACAGAACTACCTTACCTACAGGACGTTGACACGCTCGTGGTCAATGCGCTGCGCTGGGATCCGCCCCACCACTCCCATCAGTTGGTGAGCGATGCCATCGACTTCGCACACCGCCTGGGCGTACGGCGCACCTACCTCACGCATCTCACCCACAAGATCGGACGCTACGCCGAGGCCAGCAAGCGGTTGCCCGAGGGGGTGAGCTTCGCCTACGACGGACTGCAGATCGACGTCTGACCGAGGCAAACTGCCCGCATCCACACAAGTTCTCATCCCCACGTTCCTTCTCTCGGAGGGAGCGTGGGGATGATGCTATCAAACGAGGCCGAGCGGGCGCGGGCGTAGCGATCGTGACGCCCCGGCATGGAAGCATCCTTTAAGAAAACTAAAAAAACAAATGCCCCCCGATACAATCCGGATTATTTTTTGTAACTTTACACTCCCCTATTGTGCCCCTGGCACAACTGCCGGGGGACGCTGCCTCACGGCAGGCTGAAGAAGAAATCAAAAAAAGAACAATATAAATGCATTTCAAATGGAATTACGAATCGCCTTCGCCCGATCGGCAACGTGCGGCCAAGGAGTTGGGTGAGAAGCTGAATATCAGCCCGATACTCGCCAACCTGCTCATCGATCGCAGCATCACGACCGAGTCGGCGGCCAAGCGCTTCTTTCGTCCGCAACTGGCCGATCTCATCAACCCGTTTCTGATGAAGGACATGGATCTCGCCGTGGACCGCCTCAACGACGCCATGGGGCGCAAGGAACGCATACTGGTCTATGGCGACTACGACGTGGATGGATGCACGGCCGTCGCGCTGGTGTACAAATTTCTGCGACAGTTCTACTCCAACATCGACTATTACATCCCCGACCGCTACGACGAGGGGTATGGCATCAGCCACAAAGGACTGCTGTATGCGGAGGAGACGGGGGTGAAACTCATCATCATCCTCGACTGTGGCATCAAGGCGGTGGAGGAGATAGCACACGCCAAGGAGCTGGGCATTGACTTCATCATCTGTGACCACCACGTGCCGGACGACGAACTGCCGTGTGCCGTGGCGACGCTCAACCCGAAGCGGGCGGACGACACCTACCCGTTCAAGGAGCTCTGTGGCTGCGGCGTGGGATTCAAGTTTATGCAGGCCTTTGCCAAGAACAACGGCATTCCCTTCTCGCGCCTCATTCCGCTGCTCGACTTCTGCGCCGTGAGCATCGCAGCAGACCTCGTGCCCGTGGTGGACGAGAACCGCATCCTGGCTTTCCACGGACTGAAGCAGCTCAACCAAAACCCCAGCGTCGGCCTCAAGGCCATCGTGGACGTGTGTGGACTGAGCGGGCGCGAACTGTCAATGAGCGAGATCATCTTCAAGATAGGACCGCGCATCAACGCCAGCGGACGCATGGAGTGTGGCAAGGAGAGCGTGGACCTGCTCGTGGAGCGGGATATCAACGAAGCGCTGCGAAGGGCACGCCACATCGACACGTACAACGAGCAGCGAAAGGGCATAGACCGACAGATGACGGACGAGGCCAACCTGATCGTGAACCGACTGGAGAGCCAAAGCCACCAGAGCAGCATCGTCCTCTACGACGAACACTGGAAGAAGGGCGTGGTGGGCATCGTAGCCAGCCGACTGACAGAGATCTACTTCCGCCCCACCGTGGTCATCACGCGCGAGGGAGACCTGGCGACAGGATCGGCTCGGAGCGTGGCGGGATTTGATATCTACTCGGCCATCAAGAGCTGCCGCGACTTGCTGCTCAACTTCGGCGGCCATACCTACGCGGCAGGACTGACGCTGCGCTGGAGCGACGTGAGGGAGTTTCGCAACCGATTCCAGGCCTATGTGGATAGCCACATCCAGCCGGAGCAGACGGAGGCTTTCCTCCACATCGACGCGCTCATCGACTTCAAAGATATCACGAAGAAGCTGCACAACGACCTCAAGCGCTTCGCTCCGTTCGGACCGGGCAACACGAAACCAATCTTCTGCACGAAGGATGTCTATGACTTCGGCACGTCGAAGGTGGTGGGACGCGAGCAGGAACACATCAAACTGGAATTGGTCGATTCCAAGTCGAACAACGTCATGAACGGCATCGCCTTCGGACAGAGTGCAGCAGCACGCTACATCAAGTCGAAACGGTCGTTTGACATAGCCTATACCATCGAGGACAACGTGTTCAAGCGGGGGGCGGTGCAACTGCAGATAGAGGACATAAGACCCACCGAGACGGAGGAAGGAGAGGGATAAAGAGTGGTGGCAGACTATCGCGCCATACTGCGTGAGCACTGGGGCTACCCTGACTTCAGAGGCATCCAGCGCGAGATCATCGAGAGCATAGGGGCTGGAAAGGACACCCTGGGACTGATGCCGACGGGGGGAGGAAAGTCTATCACCTTCCAGGTGCCTGCGCTGGCGATGGAGGGTGTGTGCCTGGTCATCACGCCCCTGATCTCGCTGATGAAGGACCAGGTGGACCATCTGCGCAGGAGAGGCATCAGGGCGGCAGCTATCCACGCGGGAATGCAGCGGTCCGACATCGTCCAGACGTTGGAGAACGCCGTCTTCGGGGGCGTGAAGTTGCTCTACATCTCGCCCGAACGACTCGGCTCCGAACTCTTCCTGGCCAAACTGCGCCACATGAGGGTGAGCTTCGTCACTGTGGACGAGGCCCACTGCATCAGCCAGTGGGGCTACGACTTCCGCCCTTCCTACCTGGAGATAGCGAAGATAAGGCAACTGCTGCCCGAGATTCCCATCCTCGCACTGACCGCCACGGCCACTCCCGCCGTAGTGGAGGACATCCAGCGCCAACTCCAGTTTCGCACGCCCAACGTATATAAGATGAGTTTCGCACGCGCGAACCTTTCTTATATCGTGCGCCGCACCATGGACAAGGAGGCGGAGCTGCTCCACATTCTCCGACAGACCAGCGGATCGTCCATCGTCTATACACGCAGCAGGGAGGCCACACGCGAACTGGCCAAAATGCTCATGCAGCAGGGCATCAGTGCGACATGGTATCATGCGGGACTGGAACCGAGCGTGAAGGAGGAACGACAAAACCTGTGGCAGACCGACAAAGTGCGCGTCATGGTGGCGACCAACGCCTTCGGCATGGGCATAGACAAACCGGACGTCAGCATGGTGATCCACCCAGACGCCCCCAACTCCATCGAGGAGTATTTCCAAGAAGCGGGACGCGCGGGACGCGACGGCAACCAGGCCTACGCCGTGCTGCTCTACGAAGAGGACGATGCCTACAAACTCAAATGCCGCGTCACCTCCTCCTTTCCCGAGAAAGAACTCATACGCACCATCTACGACCAAATCGCTTATTTCTTCGTCGTGGGCGTGGGCTGCGGAGCGGGCCATACATTTGAGTTTAGCCTGGAGCGGTTCTGCCGGGCATACCGCCACTTCCCCACCCAGGTGCACACGTCGCTGGAACTGCTGCAGCGGGCGGGCTACATCTACTATGATCCCAACCCGGACAGCAAGGCAAGGCTGCGGTTCCTACTCCAGCGAGAGGACTTGTACCGCCTCGACCATAGCACGCCCAAGGAGAACGCCGTCATCACGGCATTGCTGCGGATGTATGGGGATCTGTTTGTCGATTTCAGTTTCATCGACGAGAGTTTTGTGGCCAAGGAGGCCAACTTGTCGCGCGAGGAGACCTATACGACACTTCGGGCACTTGACCAAAAGCACATCGTGAAGTTTATCCCTCGCAAAAACATTCCCCTCATCACCTATCGCAAGGACAGAATCGACGGAGAAGACCTGATCATTGGTCCCGAAGTCTATGAGGACCGCAAGGCCGACTTCGAGAAGCGCATCCTCGCCATGATTGACTATTGTGAGAATGAGAGCGAATGCAGAAGTCGCCAGCTGCTCCGCTATTTCGGCGAGACCGAGAGCGAGGACTGTGGCCACTGCGACGTCTGCCGGGCAAGGCGCAAGGAAAGTAGCGACGAGGCGCTGCGGCAGGCTATTCTGCAACAACTGGCGGACCGGAAGGGCCACGCGCTCGCCGAGATCAAAGCGCTATTTGGACACGTCAAGGCTGGACAGGTGCTCAACCGCCTCATGGCCGAGGAACAGGTGGCAACGGATGGCAGCAAGATTTGGCTGAAAGACTAAAAACGCGAAAGTCGCAAAACCCTTGCAGAGAATCCGCGTTTCTACTCGAAGCGCAGCTCGCAACGGCAGACCTCGCGCTGCTCTTCCCCCTCCCTCACCTTGCAGACGCTCACGCCAAAAGCAAGACCATCGTCTGAGAGCGGCTGGCGATAGAGACGAAGCCGGTCTCCCTGATAGCTTTCTGCCACATAGGCCACGTCGATGCGGCGCAGGCGGTGGGACGCGTACCAGGAGAGTGGCCAAAGGTCGAGGACATGGTCGATGTACTTCACGCTATTGATGTGGCCGTTGATATCTACATCGCTATAGAAAGTATCCAACTCCCGCACCAACTCCAGGCGGTCGCCGAGTTTCACGCGCGAGGGATTGGCAATGGGGCACGGATAGTCGCGGTCCAGGTAGGCCGTAAGCAGGCCGTCGTGGATGGCAAGGATATCGGCAGGCTGGCGCGTCTCGGTGTCGATCATCGCCCAGATGCTGCGGCCGTAGCCATAGACGCTCCCTGTAGGCGAACCGATCTTGAAGTTACGGCTCGTGAAATACTTCATCGCACTGTCGCACCAGGTCTCGATGAAAAACGGGTCGTAGGCGCGGGGCATGGCCTCCAATTCTATGCACAGGCGGCTCAACACCCAGGTGCGGTGGATGGTGTGGAGGTAATTCATACCAAACTCGCGGTCGTCGGAGTGGAAGTCGGCGGCATTGAGCAGGGCGTTGCCCAACTGGCCCACCGTCAGATGCTTGGAGAAGTCGCAACGAAACGGGTCGGCCATCATATCGTAGTGTGCCACCTTGGGCAATAGTTCTTTTTCCATATAGTTGGTCTTTTATGATTCGCAAGCTACAACAGTCCATCCATAGCAAGCTGCTTGCAAAGTTAGCCATTTCTCTTCACTCTGCCAAGACTCTCGAGCCTCAGTTTCTCTGTTTTTCTTCCTTTTCCTATCGCCCACGCTCTCAAAACAAGGCTTATCTCGGCCTGGAGCATGTCTCGGAAATAGAAGACCAAGCTTATCACAGCGAACATTTTGGGAGATCATAGAATTCCAAGCAAGCCTCAACGAGCACCTGAGGATCATAGATGGCAAAAGACCGACTTCACAGCCGGCCTTTTTTCATTACAAAAACATTATGAAATAATTCCTTTTGAACAAGATTTCATTTACCAAGTTGTACTAACTGTTTTACGGTTGCAAAGGTACGACTTGGCGGAAAAGTACACAATACCTAAAAAAAGGTATTTTGCTTTTCTCTGTCTTCTTTCGTTGCCACAACGGGCCCGAATCCTACAAGCGGACGAGCGTAGAAGCGCGTTGCTTGCCTTCCACCTGGAGGACAAAGACGCCCTTCGTCGTGGGCAGAGGAAGCTGGTAGGAAGGCTGGTTGGCAGGAAGCTGCCAGCGGCTCACCTTGGTGCCTGTGGGCGAGAAGATTGTCACGGCGAAAGGCTGCGTGGGAGTTTCGTCAAAAGAGAGCGTGAGGACGCCCTCCCCTATACGGACCTTGACGCCACGAAGCGGAGTGGCGGAGACTTCCCCTACCCTGTCGAAGTGGAGCAGATGAAGCAATCCTTTATAGACGTCTATCTCGCCGTAGCCATAGCTGTTGTTGGGGACGGGAAGTCCGGAGACGGTGCGGTGGCTCGTGGTGGCAATGGTCTCAAGAGCCTGTTCGGGCGTGAGCGTGGGACAGGCCTGCAGCCAAAGGGCAATGGCTCCTGCCACTACGGGTGCGGACATGGAAGTGCCGGAGTTGGCATTCCATGCGTAGGTGCATCCATTATACTGGAAATGAGCCACATCGCTGCGCAGCGGCGCTCCTTGGTTGTCCGGATTGGCTATGAAGAAGGAGCTATAGGCCGAGATGACATTGGTGCCTGGCGCACAGACATCGGGCTTCGTCCGCCCATCCATCGTCGGGCCCACGGAGGAGTAGTCGGCTTTGAGTCCATTGCCTCCTTTGCTGACGTGCCAGTCGCCCTGGTAGTTGTAAAACTGGTTGCGCCAGGTGGTCGCTCCTACGCTGATGACGCGGTTTGCCGCGCTCGGCACGAGGATACTATGACTCTGCTCTCCTGCCGACATTGTGGGGTCTAAGTCGCTGTTCCAAGTCAAAAGACCATTGTAGAAGAACTCAACGTCGGCTTCTTTCCCCCGCACGTCGAGGGCCGTGCTCGGCGTACCAAGTCGCTGCTCCTGCTGCATCGTCACGTCATAGAACACACCCTGGCCAACGGCAGGGGCCTCATAGGCTTGGACCAGCACCACCATGCGGTTGCCTGGCGAGGTCATGACGGTGTCGCAGAGCAAAGAGTCGGAGGCGACGAGCACCTCCTGCGTAGGATAGTCGAAACTGACGGGTGCGGCGGGGTTGGCATAGGTCTTGATCCGGATAGTGAAGGGGTCGGCGGACCGCAGAGTGGCTGTGCCGACAGATGAGTTGGCTGCGACGAAAAGGCCTGCGTGCTCCTCGCCACGAGGCTTGCGGAAGTAGGCCAGTCGCTCGCCGTTGTTACCCGCCGAGGCCACCAGGATGCGGCCTGGTCCCTGGAGCGAGTCGAGCACCTCGTAGTAGAGGCGGTCTTCGTCGTGGGCACTCTCGGGACTTCCCTCGCTAAAATTGATCACGCAGGGCTTGCCAACGCTGGCTGCATAGTCGAAAATATACTTGAAGCCCAGGGCGTCGGTGGCCGTCGTGTATTTATAGATGAGCGACGTGTCGATGATGGCTGCGTCGTCTCCCGTCGCATTGCATACCAAGCAGAGGTCAGCGTCTGGGGCAATGCCACCGTAGGGGGAGTCGAAGCCGCTTCCGGCAGCTATTCCTGCCGTGTGGGTGCCGTGGGTCTGCACGTTGCCGTCATAGGGGCAACCCAACTGGAGCAAAGCCTCCTCGCCTCGATAATCGCGGCCGATATAGTAGGGCGATCCGATGGTGTCAGGCGACAGATGGTCCCACAAGGCCTGGATACGATAACGGCTCATGTCGCGCGTATAAAAGGTGGGGTGAGTCAGGTCGAAACCGATGTCCTGCACGCCGACGACCACGCCCTCGCCCGTGAAAGCTTGCGGCAGATCGCGTCCCTCATAGGCTGGAATCGCATTGACAATGGCGCGCGTAGTGTCCATCGTGACGGTGCAGGAGCGGTGGGTTTCTATTCGCATCACTCGTCCGTCAAGCGACAAAGCCCCGATATGGCGCAAGGGGATGGAGACGATATGGAGGGAAGGTCCGAAACTCGCCAAGCGCTCCACACCATAGCGCTGAAAGAGCTCATCGGCGTCACCCTCAGTACGGATGAAGGCCGACAGTTCGCGTCCTTCCATGTTGCCAAGCTGTGGGCGCTGGCGTAGTTCTGCGCGCGCCAGGGTAGCCACTTCGCGTACGAAAGGCGAGAGTTTGTAATAGGCCGCTTGCTGCGCTTGCATGGAAAGCGAAGCGAAAAGGAGGGTTGTGAGGATGAGGATGCGCATAGGAATCGGAATGTTGAGGGTGAAACTTGTTTTTTCTCTGATGAGACGAACTTGAGTAGTGCGAGGCTGCTATTTGATATCCGCTCTATGAGGTGGGCAAAGACCAGAGAGGGGCATGCGTGCCAGCAAGGATGCCAAGGACTAAGCCCGCAGTTCTCGGAAGGTATAGACCATGACCGGAACGGTGACGATGAAGGCAAACAGGTCGCTTACGCTCTGACAGACCTCCACGCCCGTCAGTCCCAGCCAACAAGGGAGGACGAGGATGCTGGGGATGAAGAAGAGACCATTGCGAGAGGCTGCCAGCAGATTCGCACGCCACGGTTTGCGGCAGGTCTGCGTGAGCATATTGCTCGACATCATGGTAGCACAGAGCGGAAGGGTAAGCAACTGCCATCGGAGGGCCACAACGCCGACCGCCACCACTTCCATATCGTCGCGGAAGAGCGCGATGAGCTCAGCACTAAAGAGCCATCCCAAGCCCGAGACCGCAAGGAGGAAGACCGTGCCGACTATCGTCGTGAACCACCAGGCGCGCTTGAGCCGACTATACAGTTTCGCTCCATAACAGAAACCGCACAATGGCTGAAAGCCCTGGCCGAGCCCGATGACTACTGCCATCACCAACATCGTGATTCTTCCGACAATACTCATGCCCGCAATGGCAGCGTCGCCCCATGTTCCTGCGGCGTGATTGAGCAGCATCGTCGATACGCAGAGCAGCCCCTGACGGGACATGGAGGGACTACCTCCATAGAATATCTCTTTGACAGCAGGCCAGGAAGGGGCGAAGTCGCGCCAATAAATGCCAATGTTTCCCTCGTGGTGGGACATGCGAAACAGCAGGAGAAAACTGACGACTTGCCCGATGACCGTGGCAAGGGCGGCTCCCTGCACCTTCAAGTCGAGCAGGAAGATGAGAAGGGGATCCAAGGCCACATTGAGGACCGCTCCGGTCACAATGCCCACCATCGCATAGGCGGCGTTGCCCTGCAGACGTAGCTGGTTGTTGAGCGTCAGTGACGACATCAGAAAAGGCATTCCCAGCAGCGAGACCGAGAGATAGCTTTCCGTCAGGGGCAAGATGGTGGGCGTGGAACCGAGGAGCAGGGCCAAAGGATGCAGAAAGACCAGGCCCAAGGTCATGAGGGTCAGTCCCGTAAAGAGTGAAAGAAAGAACCCATCTGCGGCCATGCGGCGGGCGTTGCCATGCCGGCGCGCTCCCAGTTCGCGCGAAATGTAGTTGCCCGATCCGTGACCGAAGAAGAAGCCAAAGGCCTGCATGAAGAACATCAGCGGAAAGACAACGCCCACCGCAGCCGTGGACTGCGTGTCGAGCTGTCCGACGAAGAATGTGTCAGCTATGACATACAAACTCGTCACCAGCATACCGACAATGGTCGGAACGGCCATTGTCGGTATTACCCGGCGGATGGGAGCCGTCGTCAGGTAGGTGTAGTTGTCTTTCCCTCCGTGCATGCCAGTCGCTTATACCTCCTTTTTCTTCTGAAGTTGCTCGATGATGGTGGCGACAATACGCTCTGCCGATCGGCCGTCCCAACGCTCAGGCAAGGCAGCCTTCTTCCATTTGCCCTGCAACAGGTCGTTCAAGGCGGTTTGGAGCAGGTCGGGATTCTCGCCCACAAGCACATTGGTACCTACCTTCACGGTCTCGATGTGCTCCGTATAGCTATTCAGCGTGATACAAGGCACACCGTTGAACGTAGCTTCCTCGGCCACGTTGCCCGAGTCGGTAATGATGCCGCGGGCGTGGGCGGTGAGGAATCCAAACTCCAGGTAGTCCAAAGGTTCGGCAAAGCGCAGCGACTTCAGCGCTCGTTGGGCGGCTATTTGCTCCACCGTCTCGCGGGATCGGCCACGCAAGGGTGCAATCACGGGGACACCAGCCTTTGTGGCCTCGGCGTCGAGGACGCGCAACATGGCTTCCAGTCTCTGAGTGTCGGCAATGAGCAACTTGCGGTTGAGCGTCAGCACAAGGTAGGAAGCGTCCGTGATGGCGGGCAGGGCCGGGTGCTTGGCCAGCTCGTTGCCGATGCCTTCGATACGCTGACGACAGAAGCGGAGGTTGTCGATGAGGATGTTGCCCACCATATAGACTTTCGACAGCTCTGCTCCCTCACGATTGGCAATGCTATTGTTGCTGATGCCTGCGGTGAAAAGCAGGTCCGAGAGACCGTCGATGACGAGGCGGTTGATCTCCTTCGGCATATTGATATCGAAGGAGCGTGTGCCTGCGGCAATATGGGCCAGCAGGATACCTTGCTTCTTGGTGACGATGGCAGCGGCCATAGTTGAGGCAAGATCATCCACTACTACCACGGCGTTGGTGGGATGCTGCTGCAGATAGACCTCGAAACGAGACATCACCTGCCCCGTAAGCTCGTTGAGATTCTCGCAGTCCACACCCAGATACTCATCGGGCAGGTGGATGCTCAGGTCGTCGAAGAGCGTTCCTTCCAGCGTGGGGTCTCCTTGGCAGCCCGTATAGACGAGCGAATAGCTGATGGGGCTTCCCTCCCTCCGCAAGTTGTCTATCTGACGGATGAGCGGGGCGACCTTGATGAAATTGGGGCGTGCGCCCGAAACGATACATATCTCCATAGTGTGATGCTTTTTACAATGCAAAGTTAGTCATTTTTTGGCAGACAGGGGAGAATTTCCCACATATCTTTTCGTAAACACTTGTTTTCCCATGCAGACCAAGCTGCTCAATCCCGAGAGAGGCTCTTGGAGTTCAAACAAATCGTGTATACGGTATTATGAGTAGTATTTCATGTCGCCCTTACGAGTTTTAACACATAAAAGTGGTTCTTCTGGGAAATGGAGTGATTCGACGTGGGCACATAGAAGACAACTTGAACAACTTTTACAACAAGTAACAACGCGCGGAACATTGATTATCATTTACCGTAATGGCGGTGTAAATGGCACTAATGACACCAATCATGTCGGAAACAAATGTCGGGAACATGTCGGAAGCGAATCTTACTGAACATCAACGGTTTATCTTGTCCGCCATCAAAGCCAATCCATTTGTTACTGGAAAAGAAATGTCGGAAACATTGTCGGTGACACAGCGTACGATAGAACGCGATTTGGCGGCAATGCAGAAAGCTGGCATCATTCGGCATGAAGGCAAGGTTAATGCAGGTGTGTGGGTGGTGCTTGAAAAGCCACAAAAGAAAGATTGACCTCAAATCCGCAAGTAAGCCCTTCAACGTCCTTATTGCGTGTACATGTCCTCTCATTACTAAATTAACAGATAAATTGAGGCTGAAATACCCACTTCTGCCTACAACATCCCCTTACCCCACAATGCGACTTGAGGCAATACGCAGTATCATACCCATAAGTTGTAGGCGTTATCCAAAATCTGTCTGAAAAAATCTGCGTAAGCATTGTTACAGGTATAGATATTCAGTACATACCGCCTTGACGTCCTGATCCACTTGGCTGGTACAGAGACAAACCTGAAGACAAACGCTTTTATGCGACTTGTGGCCTTGAGTCCGAACCTCTTAACGTCAAGTCTGTGGATAATGGCCTTGTAGAAGTTACGGACAAGTGCAGTAAGAAGAAGGAACACGGTGTTCTCTGCCATGAAGGATTTGGGCAATCTGTCCCACCCGAAACCATTGTTCATATCATCGAAGATGTGTTCCTTTCCTCCGCGAAGGTTATAGAACTCGACAAGTGCGAAGTGTCGGATGAAGCGAGAGATGGTTCATCAAATGAGTAGTGACATCCTCAATACATGAGCCACCACAGAAGTAGATACTCATGAGTGAACGGATGATTTCGCTGTACTGATAACCGAACAATCTACACCTTAGACCGAGGGTTGAGTCGATTACAGATGACAATGTGGAGTCAAATTGCTCCATGATTGAAAATATTCCTCCAAAAGGAGTGAGTTTCTCGGATTTAATTTGTATCTTTGCCATGTCTATCGTCGGATTCTCTTGTTTGTTTTTGCGACACTAAGATAAGCGAATTCTTCGACATGGCAAAATTCTGGGCAACTTTTTGTTGGTCAGGTACTTAAAAAGTTTAATTGATAATAGTGTTGCGGTATTAAGGACTTCAAGAAATACAACTGATAATCATTGATGGTAAGAACAATAGACATAACAAACACATGGAACTTGGTAGGTTCTGTAGAGACATACACTTTGCGGACTTACCATGATGATTTATGTCTTACGGAAAAGTTGCAGGAATGTGAAAGCAACTCTCCGAACAAACCGCCATTTGCGATAAACTATCTGCAATACTACAATAGCCACGAGCCTGTCACAAGCTGGATAATACGTCATCTTTTTGCCTACACTTTTAATGGGAAGCATCCATTCTTCGAATCTTTTGCAAATACCTTCTTGCAAAAAAATGGATTCAGACTTGAATGGATTGAATCACCTATCATTGACAAGGAACACGAGTATAAAGGCATAGACATATTGGTTCGTGAAAAGCAATACGCTTTAATCATTGAGAACAAATTGAAGGGAGCAGACTTTCAGTTGAATCAGTTGGCTCGTTACATAGCGACGATGCGTAATGAAGGGTATTCTGATAGCCAGATGTTCATTGTAATCCTGCCCAAGGACAATATATCCAATGACGACTTGTGGAACTCAGTATGGAGACTTCCCCAAGATTGGCAATCTACCACTCAAAGCAGGAAATGTCGGATAAACAATCATATATGTTGGTGTGATGTTGATGATTTCCGTTCCAAGAAACATTGTGATAACTGTGAATCCCTGAAAGAAGTCTTTGAAAGCCGAACTCTGTTTATTCATAAAGACCTATCAGAGTGGCTTTACAACAGTATCACAAACAACACTCTTGGTGTTCCTGACGATGAACTCCGTAAACAATATGTTCTAATATCTGCGGCATTGCAGTTCGTGGATTTTCTGAACTATATATATAACACTCGTGAAAATGACAAATTCAAAATGGACATACAGAAATTCTTAGGTGAACAATTGAAACTGAATGATATTGACCTTGTCGAGCAGTTATCATTGGTTGAGGATAAGAAAAGTGATGTGGAAGAACTTGCTTCGCAATTAGACGACCTGTATTGGAGTAAAATAAAAGAATATATTACTGCAATTCGGGAGAAATACCATGTCCCTATTGTACGAGAAGACGATGAATTTTCCTTTCACTGTGAAATCATCATTGATGGAATCTCTGTCATATTATCCCTTAGCCATGATCGTGATGGCGACTTCTGCATGATTGAAACCAAGCCCAAGAAGCGTCTGCCTAAATTCATTACAGAAGACTTTGATATATCCGAAGAGCTGAATGACATAAAAAATCGAAGCAATTGTATCTGGAAATATGGTACATCATATAGAGAATCACTAATGAGGTTCGATAGAGTACTTGGCAGATTACTCGACATTAAAAACAATCTGTAAATTTGGCATCACTGTAAAATCATGTCAGAAAATACACCAACCCCACCGACTGCCAATCTCTTTAAGCCATCAGAGATTATCGGCATTCTCCGCAATCACTTGGCTACTGGCCATGTCGGTAAAACTAAAACTATGACTGTAATGATGCCAATCATGATTGAGAACATCAGAATGATTACATATTCACTTTCAATATTGACAAACTATTGAATACTGCAACAAAGTAATTATAAATATGGCTGTCTATACATTTGTGTAGACAGCCATATTCTTATTTTGAGTATATTATTATTCTGCGCTGAACAAAGTCCATGTCAAACAATTCAGACCACCACCACTATTAGTGTTCACATCGGGATTCTCTAGAATTTGAGTCATATCACAATCTATAAGCTCTACTTCATAAGAAGCTCCAAAGGCTTGCTGGATTTGTTGCACAGCTGCTTTGTCGAGTTCATCCCAATCTAATTTTGGAACGATAATACGTTTACCAACTTGTAGAAAATTAATATATCCCCAACTTCTTGATTTCAAGAGGCTCCACATCTTGGCACCTTTGATTCCTTCAATATCTCCAAAGTGCAGACGTTCAATATCAAAGTATTCTTTCAGTGGCTCACTCAGACGTTCTTCATCGTCCAAATCACAGTAATTTGTAATCAGGACTTTTCCTTCAGTGATATATCTAACCATTCCATCGGCATGTCCAATCGGGTTTTCATCTTTTCCTTCCCATTCGATTAGAATAAGACGAATCTGATTATCAAAGAATTGGTTCCACCAGTCTGTAAGTTCCTCTTTGGATAGATTGTTCTCATTCAATACTTTGCTACACATGATGATTGTTGGCTTACCAAACTTGTCGATAGCCTTGATCACATTGCCTCCATCAAGAATAAGAGGGATTGTAACAACATTAAGATTAAGCTTGTCAGCCTTGTCAGTATGTACTTTGTGTAGCAACCAGTTTGTGATATAAGCTTTCTGGTCGCTAAGATAATCCGGGCTATAGGTGTAGTTAAGAAAGAGATCTTTCGTCAGCTGCACTGGCATATAATCTCTTGACCAGATGTCACGAGTGTTACGCAGATCATAGTGCTTCAAGGTCCTAACAGACTCTTTCAATGCAGCATAAAATTTTACTCTTAACTGAGGATCCAAACCGCTGCTCTCTGTAGGTAGAAGACTGGAATAACAAACCGTATTGGTCATGTTATCCGTTATGAAGTTATCTTTTGATATTATCATACCTTAATTCCGCAACACTATTGTAAATTAAACCTTTTAAGTACCTGAGCAACAAAAAGTTGTCCAGGATTTTGCCATGTCGAAGAATCCACTTATCTTAGTGTTGCAAAAACAAACAAGAGAATCCGACGATAGACATGGCAAAGATACAAATTAAATCCGAGAAACTCACTCCTTTTGGAGGAATATTTTCAATCATGGAGCAATTTGACTCCACATTGTCATCTGTAATCGACTCAACCCTCGGTCTAAGGTGTAGATTGTTCGGTTATCAGTACAGCGAAATCATCCGTTCACTCATGAGTATCTACTTCTGTGGTGGCTCATGTATTGAGGATGTCACTACTCATTTGATGAACCATCTCTCGCTTCATCCGACACTTCGCACTTGTAGCTCTGATACTATCCTCAGAGCGATAAAGGAGCTGACGCAAGAAAATATTTCATACACATCAGATGCGGGTAAGAACTACGATTTCAAAGTTCTGCCGTCGTAGCGAAGAATCCGTGTAGGAATAATATCTTCTTCATGCTCTAATCATTTGATAATGATGCGCCTATAATCTAGGAGGATAAGCCATGCTCAACTCCCATATTAGGCAATATATCTGCAAAAATACAAAAAAATATTCAGAAAAGTGATTTTATGGATGGATTTTGTTGGCAGGGCGAACTTGATTTAACCTTATTTTATATGATAGAGGGATGTTTTGAAAAACCGAAATCCTTAATGCCCTTAATGAACGGATTTAGGTATTGGAAAATAACCGATAATGAATTTGGCACTTCATGACCTCTTAAAACAAAAAAGCGTAAGGTATGGTAGATATACTATTAGTAAAATGCAGAGTAATTTGCATTTTACTTCATAATCATTCGTGTTTCTAACATATTTTACCTATCTTTGTGCCTTAAAAAAATAGAAGTTGCAAAATGGAAAAGTATGTGTTAGAATTACAGGCTGTACTAGACAAATATAGAAGTCTTGGTATTTCACAGCAGATAGATTACGATAAGTTCTATCTGTATTCCATCATTACACACTCTACTGCCATAGAAGGTTCTACTGTGACGGAAATAGAGAATCAATTGCTCTTTGATGAAGGTATTTCTGCTAAAGGTAAACCCTTGGTAGAGCAGTTGATGAATCTTGATTTGAAGCATGCCTATGAGCAATCCATTCGATGGGCTAAGGAGCACAAACCTTTTTCTGTAGAAATGCTTAAGCAATTGTCTGCATTGGTGATGAAGAATACCGGCAGCGTTTATAGCACGCTTCAGGGGGAATTCGATTCTTCTAAAGGTGACCTCCGTCTATTAGGTGTCACAGCGGGAGCTGGTGGACGTTCCTATATGAACTTTCTGAAGGTTCCTGCACGGTTGGCTGATTTCTGCAATGAGATAAACCGAAGGCGTGAATTGCTTCTTGAAAACCCGAGTGAGATGGATGCATATTTGTTGAGTTTCGATGCTCATAACATCCTTGTCAGCATCCATCCTTGGGTGGATGGAAATGGCAGAATATCGCGTCTCATCATGAACCACCTTCAGTTTGAATTTAATCTTGTTCCGACAAAGGTAATGACAGATGATAAGGCAGCTTATATTGAAGCTCTTAATGCATCTCGAGAAGAAGAGTCGATGTTACCATTCCAGTCTTTCATGCTTCAAGAACATATCAAAAATCTTAAGGCTGAGATAGAACAGTATGAAAGATCTATGGATGATGATGTCGTGATAAATGTCGGGAAAAACTTTAAAAATGTCGGGAAAGAAAAACTGATTGAACTTTCTGAACGTCAGCAGAATATCATTTCTGCTGTTAAACTTCATCCGGCAATAACGATTCCGGAATTGGCGCAGAGAATGTCGGGAAAGAAGACTGTAACGACACGTACTATTGAAAGAGATATTGCTGCTCTTCAAGCCAAGGGAATTTTGAAACGTGAAGGCGGTAGAAAAAGTGGTAAATGGATAGTTGTAAACATCTGAATAACCCGAAATCACTTTTATTGTATTGGAAATTAATATTAATTAAAATAGTAGCTTATGAGCAATGTATATTTTGAACCTTGGGTTGGCTGCCAGTACTCCGAGGGCATAAATGGGAAACGTATAATGGTTTTAGGCCATGTTCACGTTTGTGATGGATGTGATAATTGTGGTGTTGAAAAGTGTGATGATTTTTCTACACAGAAGGTGGTGGAAGATTATATTGTTTGGAGAAAAAACGGAACAATACCATCTCCAGGATATGAAAAATGGCTTCAGACTTACCTCAACTTTGTCAAAGCTTTCTTCGGATTTCAACCAGAACCTGAAGTTGAAGAAACAGACTTTTGGAACAATATCATGTTTTACAACTATCTTCAGTTGGCCGTTCCCACTCCAACTACCCAAGCTCCTCATGATGCTTATGTCCGAGCTCAAGAGCCTTTTATATCTGTTATAAATAGTTATGAGCCGGATGTTATTTTCGTATGGGGAAAGCCAACATACGATAATACCCCTGCGTATAAAGGTGTAGAACTAGAGCCATTGCAATTTGAAAATATAATTGCCAGACGATATGAGTACACTCTTGATTCTGGCAAGAAATGTGTAATGATAAATGTACATCACCCATCTTGTTATTTTTCTTATTCTCAGTGGCATGAAATAATCAAGCAAGCTTTGTGTTAGGCATTGAGGGACTTTCGAAATAGCCCGAAATCCTTAATGACCTTGACCTTCTGGAGGCCTTCTTCTCCAGGAGGGCGGCGATGTTTACCACCACCTTGCGGAATTGACCCACACGCCTGGTTGGGTCGATGAGCGAAATATAAATTAACTGAGCCCACTTTAAAAAGGGGCATATTTTGAATCCAGTCTGACCAGTGTGGTCATTCTGAGTAAAACATAGCAATCGGCTCCGCTGGTAAATATCTTTCGAGGAATCGCTTTGAAAGAGCCGAAAGCTTCTCTGACAGGCCCGAAAAGGGCAAATATCGATCTTTGAAATGTTGAAATCTGGAATATTATCATCCTTCGGAGGTTCATCCACATACATCTGCTATATGCATGCATACGATGTTTGAGCAAGCCCCTATATCGGGTCTTGCCATTACGTGTATGAAAACTATATTGGAACATGGCTGCTTCAACGTTATTCCGTTTATGCTGTTCCTACAAAGGAAGGCTTTCTATCTGCTTCCTTAGCTGATAGGCTTTAATGTCTTTGTCTTCAAAGTAACGCCAACCGGTTTTATTGTTCCATGGGATTCTCCATCGCTTTCTGGAGCCCTGCTTTGTGACGGCTTTGACGGCCTCATAGGTGTTGCCAGTAGCAATTTCCCTGATGGTCAGACCATCCTCGTCATGTGGTATCAGTTCCCATCTACAGCCACCTTGCATCTTACCTGTCTTGAGTTGCATGGCATTGTGATTCTTCGCAAACTCTCGATTGTCTGGACTTTGATAGGCACCATCTGCATAAAGGTCTTTAATGGTAGAATCCGTGACACGTTCACTGTTTTCCACAGCCTCCTGAAGGAAATGGCAGTCTGCAAATACTGCAGTTTCAACCTGAACGGAAGTGATGATGTTAGGCTTGCCTTCCTCTACAGTCTCTGTGATGTTGGTCACATAGCCTTGCACCTTCTGGTCATTCTTGCTACGATAGGTTGCATCAGGATCGTTAGGATTCTGAAGACTGTCAGCCTTTACCTCCTTCTTGTCTCGAAGTACAGCCTTTCCGTCCATTACAACATACTGTTCATCAAACAGACGCTGAAGAAGATCATGTGCAGGAGAAGTAGCTGGAAAAGCTGCCAGCATCTCCATAATGAAATTACCAATTCTGGCAAGATTGCTCTGAAGCGTATCAGAGTCAGAGCGATAAACTGTCTTGGAGGAATCCTCTTTCAAGTATTCCTTTGCCCGTTCTTCCTGCTCTGGGGAGAGATGGGTAAGCGTGCATGTCTTGAGGAACTTGACCAGAGTTGTATGTATCAGTTCATAGCGAGACTGGCAAGCGATATTGCTGCCGATAAGCTTACTGTCCATACGGACGCATTTGCCTGATATCTTGAGAAGACGTACCTGATTGCCGGCAAGCTGCTCGAAGCAGAGCTGCATCAGGTCAATGCCAGTTCTTTCCTGATATTCGCAGATGCGGCGGCGAAACAGATAATAGGTATCTATTGATGGAGTCACATCTGTCAGAAGTTCCATGCCGAGAGCCTTCCTGGTAAGAAGGTCAAACTCGCACTTCTCAAACAGATCCTCATCGCTGCAGCCGAATCCCTCCTTCAAGACTGACATAGCCACGAGTATGCGGATGGAGGCGTTTGGGCGACCGCTCTTCTTGCCTTCAGGGAACAAAGGCTTGAATATCTCCTCATCAATCTTGGTTGTCACGAGACTATAAAACTGGTTATGCCATGAGTTGGGGTCAGAATACTTCTTTGAAGCACGACTTCCTAACTGCATTGAGGGAGCCGTGAATATATCTAACTGAGTATTCGGATCTGTTTTTTAAAACATAGTCATTCTTTTAATTGATAGTGTAAACAGATAACAGCATAAAGCAGAGATTATTTTCGTGAAATATAAACATTTTAAACAGGCCTTACTTTTTAAAGTGGGCTCAGTAATTGAATATCAACGAATTAAGAATAACAAAGAATGTAACTGCTAACGATTTAGAGACGAGCTATATTCTTTTTCTTTCACAACTTTGCAATATACAAAGAACGCTTTAGTTTCGTGTGCAAAGGTAAATCAAATTTTTGAAAAACGTATAACTTTATGTTCTTTTTGCAACTTTTTAAGAATTAAAGCAGCATCTTCCTTGTCATAAATTTGACATATATTTCATTTTATGGAAAATACATTCATGACTATATGCAATATTTCTGAAGTTCGGGCGTTTATTCTATATAAAATGTAAGTTTGCATACAAAACATTTGTAATATGAACAAAGATATAAATCGGTTGAAAGTCGTATTGGCAGAAAAGAAGAGAACAAACAAATGGTTGGCAGAGGAATTGTCCAAAGATCCTGCCACTGTTTCTAAATGGTGTACTAACACATTGCAACCAAATGTGGAGACACTTGTTGATATAGCCAAATTATTGGATGTCGAAATCCAGGATCTATTTTGGCCGATAAATAAACAACAATAGATGAATATGGATATAGTATTATTGATAATAGCAATTTGCTATCCTTTTATATTTAAATATCTTGAACAGTATTTCGTACAGAAAGGAAAAAATGCTGCTCAAAAGGAAGATATGCGTGATATTCAATATGAAACGAAAAAAGGAGAAAACATCGCAACAAAAGAGGATATAGAAGAAATAACTGCACAGATTGAAAATGTCAAAAATGAGATTTCATTTGAGAATCAACGCAGACATGAGTTCATTAAACAACGAACAGAACGTTTGTCGAAAATTTTGTACCTTACAGAGAAATTGAATGAGCAACAAAGAACTTTGTTGTATATTTTGTATGACAAGCATTCTTCGCAACGTCTTCTTTCTTTGATTGAACAAATAAATGGCACGCTATTATCATTTTTACATGAGTGTAGAATTATCTATGTAACAGTTGATGACAAGGATTTGAAATCAAGAATATCCAAATTGACAGAAGATGCTCAAAATTATGCCAACTACATGTGCTATATAGCAAGTAACGCTTCAAGCCATTTAACTAATTGGAAAGATTTTCTTGATTTGGCAGAAAAGCATAATGGTGCAACTCAACTGTTGAACGAGGCTGTAAAAAGCCAAAACAGTGTAGAGCAAATACGAAAAGAATTTGAGAACAATATAAATAGTAAAAAAGATGCTTTGTATGACAGTCAGATTAACTACCTTTCAAAATTGAATCTATTGTTTGGTAGCGACTTTCATCTAAAAGGATAAAATATACGATTATGAACAAGCAACAACTCGCAAATAAAATATGGGCATCTGCCAACAAGATGCGCTCTAAGATTGAGGCTAATGAATACAAGGATTATATTCTTGGCTTCATTTTTTACAAGTTTCTTTCCGAACAGGAAGTTCGGTTTGCAAAAGACAATGATTTCACAGATGCTGATTTGGTCCAACTCAAAGAAGAAGATGTAGAAACAGTCAATTGGGTACAAAACAATCTGGGCTATTTCATTGCTTATGACAACCTTTATTCCACTTGGACAAGTAAAGACTTTGATTTCCAAATTGCCAATGTACGTGATGCCTTGTCTGCTTTTACAAGATTGATATCTCCTACTCACAAGAAGGTGTTTTCTGGAATATTCGACACATTGCAGACTGGCTTGAAGAAGTTGGGCACTTCTGATGCAGAGCAAACTCGTGCTGTGAGTGATCTTCTTTCGTTGATAAAGGATATACCTATGAATGGAAGACAAGACTACGATGTGCTTGGATTCATCTATGAGTACCTTATCAGTCAGTTTGCTGCCAATGCCGGAAAGAAAGCAGGTGAGTTTTATACTCCTCATGAAGTTTCCTTGCTAATGTCAGAGATTGTGGCTTACCATCTTAAGGATCGCTTCCAGATAGAAATCTACGACCCAACGAGCGGCTCGGGCTCACTTCTTATTAATATCGGCAAGTCGGTGGCACGCCATATCCAGCAGGACAACTGCATCAAGTATTACGCACAGGAGTTGAAGCAAAATACGTATAACCTTACTCGTATGAATCTTATTATGCGTGGTATCGTTCCTGACAATATTATTGCAAGAAATGGCGACACGTTGAAGGACGACTGGCCTTATTTTGATGAGAATGATAAGGAGAGCACTTATCATCCTCTGCATGTAGATGCTGTGGTAAGCAACCCACCGTATTCACAAAGTTGGATTCCACCACGCAAACCAAAGAATGGAGAAATGGGCGAAGTCGATCCTCGTTTTGATGATTACGGCATTGCACCGAAAGGAAAGGCTGACTATGCTTTTCTGCTTCACGACTTGTATCATCTAAAAACAGATGGCATTATGACTATAGTGTTGCCTCACGGTGTTCTTTTCCGTGGAGACGCTGGCGACGGCTCGGAAGGAAGCATACGCCAACAACTGATAGAGAATGACAACATTGAGGCAATTATCGGTTTGCCGTCAGACATTTTCTTTGGCACTGGTATTCCTACCATTGTTATGGTGTTGCGTAAGTCACGTTCTACAAGTGATGTGCTTATTATTGATGCATCCAAAGGATTCAAGAAAGAAGGCAAGAAAAACAAATTGCGTGCTTCGGACATCAAGCGCATAGTTGATACTTATGTTGCCAAGAAAGAAGAACCAAAATACTCTCGTTTGGTGACAAAGGAAGAAATCCGTGCCAATGGTTACAATCTCAACATCCCTCGATATGTCAACTCTTCGGACGATGTGGAGACTTGGGATTTGTACGCTACGATGTTTGGTGGTATTCCAAAATCAGAACTTACTGCTATGAATGATTATTGGATGGCTTTTGCTGGCTTGAAGAATTCGCTGTTTGAATTGACCGATACGCCACAAACTGAGTTCAAAGTGGAAGATATTCGCAAAACGGCGGAAAATCATCCATCCGTGATAGGTTTCAAGAATTTGTATACGGAAAAGTTCGGTGGCTTTAGTGGAATGTTGCATCATCATTTGCTTGACAATATGCTTTCTTTGAATATTGCAGCAGAGGAAGATGCGATAACTACCTACATATTCAAGCAATTGGAGCAAATGCCACTTGTTGACCGTTTCGAGGCATATCAACTGTTCGCTGACAAATGGCAAACAATATCGCAAGATTTGGAAATCATACAGTCGGAAGGTTTTGAGGCTACTCGTGTAGTCGATGCCAATATGGTAGTAAAGAAAAAAGACGACAAGGAGTATGAGGTGCAGGATGGCTGGATAGGACGTATATTGCCATTCGAACTTGTACAGTCCACATATTTGAAATCAGAATGGCAGGCACTCCACAACAAGGAGGAACGCTTGGATAAGGTAGGCTCTGACATGGAAGAGACTTTGGGCGAACTGGCAGACGATGAGCGTGACGGTATCACCAATGATGATGGAGCGCTTGACAAGAAGAGCCTTGAGAGTAAACTTACAGAGGCTTTGGAAGAAGTAGAGACTCCTGAAATCTTAGCTCTCAACGAATACCTTTTGCTATCTAAGAAAAAAGACAAGATGGCTTTCATCGAAGCACACGACGAGATTAATTGGGATAGCGTAACGGCTGGCAAGGACGGTACATACGGCAAGGCTGCCGCCAATACCCTCATTAGTAACTATCGTGCAAACTTCGATTTTCCAGAAGGCTCGTTTGAGGCTCGTTTGATAATGATTAACCATTTGCTTAACGAATCGAAGGTGTTGAAGTCTGAGATAAAAGTTGCATCTATGGAGCTGCATGAGCATACGAAAGTGACAATAGAGCAAAAACTGACTGATGAAGACATCATGTCGTTGCTGTCCATGAAGTGGATAGAGAGTCTTTGTGCCCATTTATCTACTCTGCCTCAGACTATCATAGACGATTTCACTAACAAGCTCGTAGCTTTGCAAAAGAAATATGCCACAACGCTTGTTGATTTAGAGCATGATATTCATGATGCCTCTGTGCAACTTGCTGATATGCTTGACGAGTTGACAGGAAATGAGTATGATATGACGGCATTGCAGGAGTTTAAAAAAGTTTTGGTAAACGCTTAAAGAGAAATTGTTATGGATAAAAATAAGAAAGTCCCAGAAGTAAGATTTAAGGGATTTGAGGATGAATGGAAGAATATGGACGCTTCTGTAATCTTCAAAACATATTTTGATAAAAATCACCCAAACTTGCCAGTACTTTCTGCATCGCAAGAATATGGAATGATAGTCCGTGAAAATGTAGGATTCAAAGTACAACACAACAAGGAAAATGAGGCTGGATACAAAAGAGTTCTTCCAGGACAGTTTGTTATTCATCTTCGTTCTTTCCAAGGCGGTTTTGCCCATTCTACGGTTGAAGGAATCACTTCACCAGCATATACCATTATAGAGTTTCGTGACAAAAGTCAACAAGATGACATCTTTTGGAAATATGTGCTAACGTCAAAAGAGTTTATAAAACGACTTGAAACAGTAACTTATGGTATCCGTGATGGCCGTAGCATCAGCTTTGAAGATTTTTCAGAGCTAGGATTTGAAGTGCCAAGCCTTAAAGAACAGCGTAAAATAGGAAAGACGCTAACTGTTATTGATACCCTTATCCGCAAATTGGAACAGAAGTTAGAGAAGTTGCGTAACATCAAGCAATCGCTTCTTAATCAGATGTTTATAAATATTAACCGGGGGGGGGTACACAGCGCTGATTAGATTTAAGGGATTTGAGGATGAATGGTCTATGGTAACTCTCAATGATATATCAGAAAGAATAACAAGAAAGAATACTAACAATGAGTCTTCTTTGCCTCTTACCATATCGGCACAATATGGATTGATAAATCAAAATGATTTTTTCAATAGCCGTATAGCAAGTAAGGATGTTTCTGGATATTACCTAATAAGAAAAGGGGAATTTGCTTATAACAAGAGCACTTCTGATGGTTATCCTGTCGGTGCAGTTAAAAGATTAGACAAATATGAGATGGGAGTACTTTCTACTTTATATATAATATTTGCTTTGAAAAAAGAGAAACTGAATAGTGACTTTTTATCTGCATTCTTTGAAACGGACAAATGGTATGAACATATTTACCAATGTGCCGCAGAGGGGGCGAGAAATCATGGATTACTAAACATTTCATCAGATGACTTTTTGAAGCTAAAGATATTAGCACCAAAGGCTAAAAATGAGCAAGCCTTAATTTCAGAATTTGTCATGCTAATGGATAGATTAGTAAATGAATCTACACAAAAACTCGCTAAGTTCCGCTCCATGAAGCATTCATTGCTTCAAAAAATGTTTGTATAACAAATAAAACATAATAGATATGGGATTCGACTATGAACTAGATTTTGAGGAAGCCCTCATCAAACTATTAAAAGATAATGGATGGACAGGCAAGATGCTGAACTATCCAACGGAGGCTCAGCTCATCAAAAATTGGGCAGAAATTCTGTTTAATAACAATAAAGGGATAGACCGTCTGAATGGACACCCCCTTACTGATGGCGAAATGCAGCAGATTCTTGGCGAAATCAAGGATTTGCGCACACCACTTGCGCTCAATGGTTTCATCAATGGCAAGTCGGTCTCTATCACTCGTGACAATCCTGCTGATACCTTGCACTTCGGCAAGGAAGTGTCGCTCACCATATACAACCGTTTAGAGATAGCAAGCGGAAGGAGTTTTTATCAGATAGCTCGCCAACCCAAGTTTGAGCGTCATTCCCAAATCTTGCCTAAGCGCAGAGGGGATTTAATGTTGTTGATAAACGGTATGCCTGTCATACATGTAGAGTTGAAAAGCAGCAAGATGCCAGCCATGCACGCAGTCAACCAGATAACGGAAAAGTATATTCCAGAAGGAGTGTTTACTGACAGCATCTTCTCCTTGGTTCAACTATTTGTGGCAATGAATCCTGAGGAAACAATGTATTTTGCCAATCCTGGAATAGACGGCAAGTTCAACAAAGCCTTTTGTTTTCATTGGGCAGACTCCCTTAACAACCCCATAAACGATTGGCGGCAGATAGCCTCTACTTTTCTTTCCATACCAATGGCACATATGCTTATCGGCTTCTATACTGTTGCCGACCAAGCAGATGGAGTGCTGAAAGTTTTGCGAAGCTATCAGTATTATGCAGCAAGCAAAATAAACTCAATAGTTGCAAAATGGGATTGGAAGAGTACTGAGCAGAAAGGAGGGTATGTTTGGCATACAACAGGAAGCGGAAAGACCATGACCAGTTTCAAGTCAGCCCAGTTGATAGCCCAGTCAGGAGATGCCGATAAGGTGGTGTTCCTCGTTGACAGAATAGAATTGGGCACACAATCATTGGAAGAGTATCGCTCGTTTGCCGATTCTGTGGATGATGTGCAGGCTACGGAGAATACAGACATACTGATAGCAAAAATGCGAGATGACGACACCAAGAAGAACCGTCTCATTGTAACTTCCATACAAAAGATGAGCAAGGTCAACACAGAAGAGTATCCAAAGAAAAAAGCAGACATAGAGCATATTGCTGCCAAGCGAGTGGTGTTCATCATAGACGAATGTCACCGTTCCACCTTTGGCGATATGCTCATAGGCATCAAGCGAACATTCTCTCATGCGGTATTCTTTGGCTTCACTGGAACACCAATCAACAATGAGAACCAGAAGAAGCTAAACACTACGCAAACCATCTTTGGTGAGAAACTGCATACTTATTCCATTGCCAATGGTATCATAGACAAGAATGTGTTAGGATTTTACCCTTATATGTGCTCTACATATAAGGACAAAGCATTGCGCCGTTGTGTGGCTTTGGAAAAAGCAAAAGCACAGACAGAGGAAGAAGCATTAGCTGATGAAGACAAGAAAAAGGTGTATCAGTACTACATGAATCCAAGCAAGGTGGCCATGGCTGGGAAAATACAACCTAACGGTTCATACCTTAAAGGTATAGAAGATTTCATACCATCTTCGCAGTACAATTGTGACAAGCATCATCTGAAAGTTGTGGAAGACATCAAGGAAAATTGGGTGACACTCAGTTTAAATAGTAAATTCCACGCCTTGCTTGCTACGGAAAGCATTCCAGAAGCAATTGCTTATTATCGACTTCTGCGCAAAGAGATGCCAACATTGAAAGTTACAGCTCTATTCGATCCGAATATAGATAATACAGGAGGACAAACGTTTAAGGAAGAAGGACTCATAGAGGTGCTTGAAGGTTATAAGGAGCAATTTGGCAAAACTTACACTATATCGACCCATGCTGCGTTCAAGCAGGATGTTGCATTGCGCCTTGCCCATAAGAAACCTTATAATGGAAAGGACTTTACAAAAGACAAGCAAATAGACCTTCTTATAGTAGTGAATCAGATGTTGACAGGCTTTGACTCCAAATGGATAAATACGCTCTATGTAGATAAGGTGATGGAATATGAGAACATCATTCAGGCTTTCAGCCGTACTAACCGTTTGTTCGGACCAGACAAACCTTTCGGAGTGATACGTTATTATCGCTACCCCAACACCATGAAGCGTAATATTGACAAAGCTGTGGCAATGTATTCTGACAATAAGCCTCTGAAACTTTTTGCAGATCCATTGACCCATAATCTGCAACAGATGAATAGTATCTATACAGAAACAGAGTATCTGTTTGTACACGCTGGCAGCAAGAACTTTGAAAAGTTACCACAAATGGAAGCTGAGAGAGGACGCTTTGTGAAGTTGTTCAATCAGTTTAACAAGCATTTGGAGGCAGCTCGCATACAAGGTTTCTTATGGGAAAAGTCTCATTATCATCTCAAACAGCCACATGGCGGTTTTGCAGATATAGATATGTTGATAGACGAAGAAACATATAAGGTATTGTTGAAGCGTTATCAAGAACTATTGAAGCCAAGCAATGGAGGTGGTGGAATTGAAGAACCGCCATACGACATTGAAACTTACCTTACAGAAATAGAAACTGGTCAGATAGATGCCGACTATATTAATGAACGCTTTGAAATCTACTTGAAGTTGATAAACAAAGGCAATGCTTCAGAAGAGGAGCGACAGAAAGTGATGCAGGAACTGCATAAATCTTTTGCCTTGTTGTCGCAAGAAGAACAAAAGTTTGCTAATATTTTCTTGCATGATGTAGAAAGTGGAGATGCTGTACTTGACAAAGGAAAAAGTTTCCACGACTATATTGTGGAGTACATGAATCAAGCAAAAAATGCCAAGCTGCATCAAGTGGCAGAAATCTTTGGCATCAATGAACAGATGCTAAGGGAAATTATGTCATCTGCTGTAACACCTGACAACTTGAATTCGTATAATCGATTCTCAAAATTGAAAGCAACTATAGACAAGGATAAGGCAAAGCTTTTCTTCAAACTAACAGAGGGCGTGGTATTACCTCCTTTTAGGATAAATCAAAAGACGGAGCAGTTTTTGCGTGATTTTATATTGAGCAATGGCGATATGGATATTCCTGAATATGGACGTAAGTTGTCGGATATAAATGAAGATGCCCGTATTGTGGAATTCGCAGACACTGTAATGTCGGTACACAATGGTATCTCTGTACTTCTTTTAGAAAAAGAATGCATTGAGAGATTTGGGGAAGAATATTCGGCAATGTCTATGCCGGATTGGTTCAAGGTTATTTATGACTACATGAAAACCAAGACACATAGATATGATTTAAAACAGGACGATATTCTTTATTGGAATGTTGCAGAAGATAGAACAAAATAAAGCGACACGTTTGTTGATACGGCTTTTGATAAGTTGGCGAATGTGTGTGATAAATCAATTATAAACAGCATAAATAATGGATAAAATAACTCAGATAACACGAAAGGAAATATTTTCATTACTCGCTAATGGGTATGATGATATTACTGGTTGGGGAGAGAGCAGGCATGTGTTTTTTAACTATTATGGAACTCTATCTTGTACCGAGTTTCTTGGTCGTCTGTACAATTTAGAAGAACTTCCATCATTAGATAGTCGTTTGAAAAATGCTGCAGAGGATATTTATCGTCACACAGTATTGAATCCTAATGACTACCCCGAGGATTGGTTATTTATCGATTCTCGTTTTCCTCTATGCAATGGAACAGACAAGCAATTATTAGATTTTTTGTGCGAGGTGTTTAATCCAGAGGTTCGCGATGAACAAAGTAATTGGAAAATTTTCTACAAAAAAATAAACAATCTAATTGGTGCTGATGGCTACGAGTTTTACATAGACCATATTATATCCAATAGATTAGGCTATGGCTGGAGGCGAAAAGAAGACAGATTTCGTATTATCACAAAGCCAGAACTATCTTCTTTGATTGGACTGTTTAATCGTGGAGGATATGTATTGGATTTTAGTTCTTCTGATTTTGATGACTTTACAAAAGAAGTGGTAGGTTTTCGACTAACAGAGTATTATGGTCTGTCTAAAGGAAAGTCGCTTGTCGCTTTTACAGAAGAAGGTAAGGAAAGTGATATTGTTAAGTTATTTGTTGCCTTATTTGATTATTATGTTTCTAATTCTACTTATGACAAGGAGAAGAATGGTATTGCTTATCAAAAGATCACAGATATCATAAAAAGAATTCGCTCGGGAATTGTGACAATAAATGAATTTGCTAAGGAACTTGAGTGCCAATTCTCCAGTGAGTATATGTCTGCTCAAATATCAATCATGATGAAAATGACCAAAGAAAACCCTACAGAAGCCATAGGAAAGGCCAAAGAGCTAATTGAAAGTTGTTGCAAAACCATATTGGAAGAACGTTATATGCTACTTTCCAAAGATGAAACATTAGGGCAATTAACTAAAAAAGTCATGAAGTTATTAAAAGTAACACCAAATGATATAGATGATACAATACCTGCTGCAAAGGCAATGAAACAAATATTAGGAAATCTAAGCGCAATAGCTGAAGGAATGGCTACTTTGAGAAATTCATATGGAAGCGGACATGGACGTGCTGCTTCGTATAAAGGGTTAGAAGAACGTCATGCCAAATTAGCTGTGGGCAGTTCAATAACATTGGTTGAGTTTTTGTGGTGTACTCATGAAAGAACAAAAGACAAGAATAAGGTCTAAAATGGCACATGAGGATTTTTCGTAATAATAACAAGAAAAGAATTTAAAATGAACATAAATGAGTTAATAGGCGAAGCTACAGCCTACGATAAGAAGCAACAACTCGAAGTCAAACGACCTAAGAGTTGGCTAAAAAGTGTTTCTGCCTTTTCCAATGGTGAGGGCGGAACATTGGTGTTTGGTATCAGTGACGATAACCAAGTGGTAGGACTTGCTGATGCAGAAAGTGATGCGGAGAGAATAAGTGAGGAGATAAAGACCAAGCTTGATCCGACACCTGCTGTCAACCTCGAATTTAAGGAGGTGGGCGGCAAGAAGCTTGTGCTGCTTCATGTCTATAAAGGACAAGAGACACCATATTACTATATAGGTGACAAACAACGATTGGCATTTGTGAGAGTCGGTAACGAGTCAGTGGTAGCTGACAGACTTCAATTGAAGAACCTTGTTATGAGGGGTGCTGGTCGTTCGTTTGATGCTATCCCATCACCATACAAGTTTGAGGATATGTCTTTTTCCAAGCTCAAATCTGTTCATTTTAAGCGATTGAACCAATCGTTTGATGATAGTGATTTCGTTTCATGGGGAATAGTTGACAATGACGGGAAACTAACCAATGCCGGTGCATTATTGGCAGATGATTCCCCTATACGCCATTCTCGTATCTTCTGCACACGTTGGAATGGACTTGACATGACTAGTGGTTTGGGGGAGGCTTTGGATGATGCCGAATTGGAAGGTAGTGTCATCAGTCAATTGCAAGATGCAGTTGCTTTTGTGAGAAACAACTCGCACAGAAGATGGTGGAAAGAAGCTGAATATCGAGAAGAACTGCCAGATTATCCAGAGCGTGCCGTAACCGAAGTGATATGCAATGCAATCATTCATCGTGATTACATGGAACTTGGCAGTGAGATACATATAGATATGTATGACGACCGCATGGAAGTGTATTCCCCTGGTGGCATGTTTGATGGACGATTGATACAACAACTTAATCCTCTGACTGTGCCATCGAAACGTCGCAACCCTTTACTTGCAGACTTTTTCCATCGCTTGAAACTCATGGAACGTAGAGGTAGTGGAATGAAGAAGATTATTGGCGAGTATAAGCGTTTTGAGAACTTGGAAAATTATCATGCGCCTGAGTTTCGTTCCAATGCGACAGAATTTCATGTTACTCTATGGAACCTCAATTATGGGGTGGATGTCGTAAAAGATAGTTTTCATGTCGTAAAAGAGGCAAATGATGACGTAAAAGATGTCGTAAAAGAGGCAAATGATGACGTAAAAGATGTCGTAAAAAGGAAAGTAAATGTCACTAAAGAATTTACAAAAGCTCAACGACAAATCTATAAGTTGATTTCGCGGATGCCACAAATCAGTGCTGCCCAAATGTCGGAATACATGGGGATTTCTTTACGACAAGTACAACGATACCTCAAACAACTTTCCGACCAAAACCTAATTGTAAGAGAAGGTGGTCGCAAAAATGGTGTTTGGAAAATATTGGATGATGAATATGAAGGCTTCTTCAACAGAATATAAATGATAAAGGCAGGTGGCTATATCCATTATAATGGGTTCGTCACCTGTTTTTTTCTTATGGATATAGTCTTGGCTACAAGAGGTTTTAAGGATGTTATCGACGTTTTTGAAACCTTTCTCGGACTTGATACGGCGTAGCTCGGTGCGTTTGATCTTATCCTCAGAGACGGCCAGGTCTTTGAGTTTCTCTACCTCTGTCACCTTCAGGACGATTTGTATCAGACCTTTGTTGGTGAGGGTGCGGTCGAGAATGTCATGGACAGTGATGACATTGCCATACTCAAAGTCGTCACGGAGATTCAAGGGCATGGAGAGGGTGAGCTCGTCGCTGGTGCTTTCATCAACAAGCCTATCCGTAGCGGTATGGTAGTACTGGTTGATGTAGGTGCCTTTGAAGTAGATGCCTCGAAGACGCACGACCTTCTGGTTCACCTGACCGGTGGTCAAGTGATTGCGAAGGATGCCGATAATCTCTGAGGGCTTGAAGAAATTGGCAGTGGTGGGTATGATGGGTTGCTCGGGCATGGCGTTATTGGTTTTCGTTCAACATGGGCAAAGGGACGGCTATCCGATGGAAGTTCCAAAGGTGGCGGTCGTCTTTCTTGAGAAAATCCTCCAAGGGTTTGTCCTTGAAAGGGTTCTCCTCCTCCCCTTCTATTGGGTAGATAATGACACAAGGGATGTGGACATCGGGCTGGGTGGGGAATATCCATTTATCACGGCTATAGCCACTCAGCTGTCTAACTATATCGGTGTCAATACTTCCTTGGTTGAAGCGTGGAATATACTTGGTGTCCAATACAACCTGCGGTGAATAGCACACGAAGTCGGGATAGCCGGTGTGGCCTCGTACCTGATAGTGTATCAAGTTTCCGTATGCCTCTCGTAATAGTCCCAACACATAGTGCTCATAGAGCATGGCCATATCAATCCAAAAGACGGGGCACTCCTCTTCCTCGGCAGTGGTGATATTGGTGATGTTGTAGTCATACCGATGGAGTATCATCTGTGCGAGCTTGATGGCATCGTCGTATTCTTTGAATATCTTATGATGTTTAATGGCTTTCACCTCCCATACTTCTATCTGGTCATTGACATTGGCAAAGGCTGATAGGCATTCATGGACGGTGTGCTGCAGGGGGAGCAAACTGGGAGAAAGACCGGCGACTTGCAATATCTGCTGGGAGAACAGCAGGGCTTTCTTTATCAGTCGGTTCTCAACGGTGTCCTCCGAATACTCCTGGTATTGGCAGAAGACCTTATCGTATCGTTTCTTCTGAATGTTGATGCGTTCATTGCGGAAGATGGCAATACGGCCTTTGACCTTTTTGAGGTTGTCCTCTCGTTGGACATAGCCTTTTTTCAGTCCTCGCTTGACGATTTCCTTCACGATGGAGAGGAAATGGGCGACAATGAGGGGACTGAGCACGCTCTTTAGCTCGGGGGCTTTGATGCGTGGCTGCTCCATATCAACGGCATAGATTTTTGAGAACTCTTTAGCCTCGATGCCACTGTTGAAGCAGACACTGAACATCTTCAGGAAGTCGATGCGGTCACAACCATACTTGGTGGTTACGACAAGGGGCATGGTTTTCTCTTCGTCGAACCATTGCGCTCCAATGACGTAGGAGGCGTAATAGCCGGACTCGGTGATGACGGGCTCGTCAGAGTCGATTTCATCTTCCGCCCTCATGGTATTGCGCCACTGCCACTGAAAGAACCATCTGTCCAGACCTTTGCTTTGGCCTGGAAGACGCATTCCTTCACCCCAATAGGCTTGTTGGGCAAAGGAATCGTATGGTATTTTTTCGTGTTCGCGCATTACTGGTCAGCTTGATGGTTACATTCAGCGTTCATCCATTTCTCAAAATAGGCTTTATCGCCTTTGACGGATTTCAAAATACCGTCTTTCTGGTATTCCTTTATCAAGGGAACGACCTCGTACTTCATCTTGAATTTCAAGGTCTCCATGTCCTTGGCCATGAAATAGCTATGACCAACCATCAAATCTTCTAACTCAAAGTCAGCGGCTTTATGGCTGGCAATGAAGGATTGCTTGTCCTCGGCAGATGTGCCGTTGATTTCAGTGAATAACGCCAAGGATGCATCCTTTACATCATCGGCAATGGCATTCGCCTCGCACCAATCCTTTATTACATTGGCACTGGGTTCAAGCGTTACAAAGGCGAAGCGTCGTCTTACCGCATAGTCGATAGAGCCTGTAGAACGGTCTGTGGTATTCATCGTACCGATGATATACAGATTGGAGGGCACAGTGAAGTCATCCTTTGAATAAGGGAGTTTTAAGCTGATGGTGTGATTGCCTTCACCTGTTCGTTTGTCAGCTTCCAGCAAGGTGATAAGTTCACCGAAGATTTTGGAAACATTGCCACGGTTTATCTCATCTATAATGAGAACGAAGGGCTTGTTTGACACTTGCTTCTCCAGCTGATACTCTTTCTTCACAGCGTTGATGAATGCTTGGGCATAGTGCTGCCAGTTGTTTTCCACACCTTCACCAATGGCTTGCATCTTGACCTTTTCAATGTTGAGCGGTGAGGGTGAATACTCATCTCCCTTTTCGGACTTCGAGAGTACACTTCGGATGCTTATCGTGTCGTTGCCTTCTTTCCACCATACCAACAAAGCTGATTTGCCGGTCAACGAAGGTATGGTCTTACGATTGGCATAGCCTTTGACCGACTGCAAGTACTTGTCGATGCACTTGATGATGTCTGAATCGTCTTTGGTTTGGGCTTTCTCACAGATGGACTTGAAGATGCCGTTCTCCACTTTGTATTCCACACCTTCACCTTTTACCTCGGGCTTGAGTCCTTCCACAAAGTCTTCATAGTCCATGGATTGATGGAAGGTGCAAAAGGCGATTTGACCTTCTTCACGCAAACGCTCATATTCAGCCATCACCTTGTCATGGTTGGCAAAGTCATTGAAGTCTTTGTTACACATACGGACAGCAATCGATGCGGTGGCGTATGTCTTACCTGTTCCTGGTGCGCCTTGAAGAATGATATTCTTCTTGTGACGTAGCAACTTATATAGTGGTTCTATTGTTTCCATAGCTTGTTTCTTTCCTCCTTCGGTTTTTTGTTTGTTCTTGAAAATGTCTTTGTACATTCGGAATATGGGGCCTTTCAGGTAGGACAACATGGTCTGGAAGTCCACCCATTTGATTTGGCCATTATCTATATCGATGGTACGAGCCAACAGATAATAGGAGTTGTGCTCTAAATGATGGAGATCGTCTTCGCTTCCTTCAATCCAATCGAATCCGTTTGCTTTCAATAGGGTTGTCGGATATGTGTCCTTGATTTTGAAATAGGCATCTACGTAGGGTTGCATATAACCTACCGGGGACTTATCATTGGCAAAGGGCACATATTGGGTGTTGAAACCTAATCCATAACCGATTTGCTTTCCACGCAGGAAGATATGGTACTGAATTTCTGTGCCACCTCCTTCGTTAATAGCCCAATCCCTACTGTCATCATCATATTTGAAAAGAATGCCTCCTCGAGATGCACGGCTTAATGAGGCTATTTCTTTTCGAGTATAACGAAAGGTATCAACGAACTCGCCTAATGCATTATTGGTGGTGTTAATAAACGAACCAAGGTCAGCGCAAGGCACGGTTAATTCTTCCATTGCTTGCACTAACTCAGGGCGCAACTTCCACTCGAAATAGTTGTTCCCAAGGTCTTTGCCCATCATGGCGATAATCCAATAACAGTCTCCTTCGTTATTGGGGCGCTTTACAACCATATCGAGTTGTTTGCAAAGTGCTTGGCCTAAATGGGTATTGTGGGAGTTGTACTTCTGAGGGGCAGATACGGTCTCATTGTCGTACTTTTCTGCTAAAGTGTGGCAGGTGGACTTGTGGTCAGGCTCATTGTAGAACTTGACCAACATGTCGATGCGGTCGGGAGTCATTAGCTTGCCGTCACGCAGAAAGGTTTTCCACATGTCCACCGTAATGCCGGTGTTGCATGTGAAATAGCCTTCATCATCGATATAGATGAATATTTCCTTCATTGCATTCAAATTTGCTATAGATTCCTGTTAATAACAGATGACTGCTGCTTGTTTAGAATAGCACTGCAAATATACCATTATTTTTCTAAAGTTATTCCTTGTGAGCTGATTTTTTTGCAAAAATAGGTATTTTCAGCCTCAATTTATCTGCTAATTCAGTAATGAGAGGACATGTACACGCAAGAAGGACGTTGAAGGGCTTAGTTGCGGATTTGAGGTAGTATAAAAACTCATTTTAATCTATTCTTTTCTCTTCACCCAAACCTTGTGGCTGCCGCTGCCCGTCGAATCTATCGGCGAGGTTCGGTCGGCGGTGATTTCCTTCAGCTCCAGGGAGGCGGCGGTGCGGCTCAGATTGTTGATGCAGGCATAATCAGAGAGGGTAATGAGACCATTTGTTTCTATCACCTCCAGGGCACGGGCGATGCGTTCTTCCCTGGAATAGAGCTGCTTGCGAATTACCTTCACGCCACCCATGTCTCGCTCCAGGTCGCGATCGGTTTTATGCTTCACACTCTTGAGAAATTCAGGAGATGCCTTGAAGTTGATGTCCTTCACGCCCACCTTGCGATACGTCATCTTATCATCTTCACTTTGCATTTCCGTAGGCTTGTCGTCCTCGAAACCGAGGGAGAGCGAGAAGGTGCCGATGCCTTCCAGGTTCACATTGTAGCCCATGGAGAGCATTTCTACCAGCATATCAGCCACATCAAGCAATACTGCCTCCGTGGTACTTTCCGAAATACCACGATGGTAGCTCTGCATCCTATTGATGAACTCTTTCCTGGATAGTGTCCGATTGGTCACTATCTTGGGATAAACTCTGCGCTTGCCTTCCTTACGCATGTCAGTTAACTCTTGCAACTTGTACTTTGCCATACCGATTTCTTTCTTATTAAGATTGTTATCACTTCATATTGAGACAGCCATTACGGTCAAGAGTAATGATGATTGCTCCTCATCATAATAGTTCTCATACCTAAGGATAAAAGTATTTATCCCTCGATAAAAGTTCTGTTCAACGTCATTGAACGGACATTCAAAGACGCTGAACGGATATTCAGTGACGCTGAACATACATTCAACATCGCCGAACGAAACTTTCTGATAGGCAAAAGTACATATTTTCTTAATAACTACCAAGAAATTTCCTAAGATAATCTATCTCGACGGGCGCGACCTTCGCGACAAGGTGTGGCACGACCTTCAGCCAAACGGTTTCACGGAGCCCCGCTTGATCAATGCTCATGCCGAGCATACACGCAACAGGCAGACCGCCGATGAGAGCAGTCTGCCTGTCTAATTCTATTAATCTAAATGATTGATTGTCTAAAAAAAGTCGCTTGGATTATAGCGGCGAAGTGAGGATAAACTCGCGCAGGACATAGTAGCAGAGGATACCAGCGATGTAGCCGACGAAGGCTATCCAGGTAATCTTCTTCATGTACCACACGAAGGTGATCTTCTCCAGTCCCATGACAACCACACCGGCAGCAGAACCAATGATGAGCATGGAACCACCGACTCCAGCGCAGTAGGCAAGCAACTGCCAGAAGATGCCATCGACGGCAAAGTCGCCAGCCTCAGCCACGGGATACATACCCATACAGCCAGCCACGAGAGGCACGTTATCGACGATAGAGGAGAGCACACCGATGACACCCGTGACGAGGAAGTGGTCGCCATTGAAGGCCACGTTGAGTCCCTCGCCGAGCTGGGTCAGCACACCAATCGTCTCCAGGCAAGCCACGGCCATGAGGATGCCGAGGAAGAAGAGAATCGTACTCATATCGACACGGGAGAGCAGGCGCGTCACACGCTTCTGCAGGCCCTCGCGGTTCTTGGCGCGATGGAGATTGCGGTAGAAGACCTCCGTCACCGTCCACAACGTGCCGAGCACCAAGAGGATGCCGACAAACGGCGGAAGGTGGGTGATGCTCTTGAAGATGGGAACGAAAAGCAGACCGCCTACACCAACCCAGAACACGACCTTGCGCTGAGCCTCAGAGAAGTCGCTCTCGTTCTCCTCGCCCTCGCCATTGTCCTTGACGGGCACCAGCTCGCCCTTGAGATGATACTGAAGGATGAATGCAGGGATAATCATGGAGACAAGGCTGGGGAGGAGGATCTCGCTGATCACGCCAGCGGCAGTGATAAGACCCTTGTTCCACAACATGATGGTCGTCACGTCGCCAATCGGCGAGAACGCGCCACCAGAGTTGGCGGCAATGATGACCAACGAGGCGTAGATGATACGGTCGTTCTTGTCGGCGACAAGCTTGCGGAGGATCATGACCATGACAATACTGGTGGTCAGGTTGTCAAGAACCGCAGAGAGGATGAACGTCAGGAAAGCAATACGCCACAGGAGCTTACGCTTGCTGCGCGTGTTCATGACGCCCTTCACCCAGTCGAAGCCGCCGTTCTGATCGACCACCTCGACAATAGTCATGGCTCCCATCAGGAAGAACAGAGTCGTAGAGGTACTACCGAGGTGGCGCTCGATGATACTGCTGATGAAGTTGGCGATACCTTCATGGCTCACCGTGCCGTTCGAAAGCACCTCCGCCACCTCATGGGAGATGGTGGGATCGAACATAAACAGTGTCCAACAGGCCACAAACATCAGCAAAGCCACAGCGGCCTTGTTCACTTTCGTCACGCTCTCAAGAGCTATGCACGCATAACCCAGGACGAAGACGATGATAATCGCAATAGTTAGTGTTGACATGATTATTTTTGATAATTGATTTTCTGCTGCTTCACGGTCATTGATTGATGGGTGCAAATTTACTAAGATATTTCTCACTTACCAAATTTTATACGAAGTTTATTCAGAAAAAATTAGGTACTTAGCCGACTTTGTCGTACATTTGCAGTATGAATCAATCACGGGATATGGAAAAGAAGCATTTTGACGTGGTCTGTGCCGTGGTGCGCAGGGGCAACGATTACCTTTGTATGCAGCGACTCAGAAAGGGCCCTGACTATGTGTCGGAGCATTGGGAGTTTCCTGGTGGCAAGGTGAAAACGGGTGAGAGCCGTGAGCAGGCCCTCCTCCGGGAGATCCGCGAGGAGATGGACTGGGAGATCTATGTCGGACGGCAGATTGGACAGGTGGAACAGGAGTATCCCGACTTCACCATCACCCTGACGGCATTCGACTGCATGGCCCGCGACTTCGACTTCAAACTACTTGCACATATCGACTGCCGATGGCTTCCTCGCGAGCAACTGACCACACTGGAGTGGACCGAGGCCGACCGCCTGCTCATCCAGCAGCTGCCATAAGAACCGTGAATCTGATCGACTCTTCATCCATCAAACATCATCAACAACCCATGATTACTGTCAAGGTATCAAAAGAAATAGAATCCGTTTGTCCTCACTTTGTGGGGGCTTGCGTCGAGGCCCAGGTCCTGAACACGAATTTCTGTCAACCGCTATGGGACGAAATCAACGCCTTGGGCGAACAGTTTCGCAAGGATCTGACCACAGAGAGCCTGAAGCATCTGCCCAGCATCGAGGCCACGCGCCACATCTATCGTCTTTGTGGCAAGGACCCATCGCGCTATCGCCCTGCCTCAGAAGCGCTGATCCGGCGCATGCTGCAAGGAAAGCAACTGTATCAGATAGACACGCTGGTGGATTTGATCAATCTTGCGTCTATCGCATACGGCTACTCCATTGGCGGATTCGACGCGGACAAGTTCCAGGGCGACACGCTCACACTGGGCATCGGGCGCGAGGGTGAACCGTACGAGGGAATCGGACGCGGCAGGATCAACATCCACAGACTACCGGTCTATCGTGACGAAGTGGGTGGCGTGGGCACGCCTACAAGCGACAACGAGCGCACAAAAATAGATCTCCATACCACCCACCTGGTCGTCCTCATCAATGGCTATGACGGCAACGAACAGCGGGTGAGCGACAATGCGACGTTCATCCAGGGGCTCCTGCGCAAATACTGCGAAAGCGACGGAGGTAGCTTTTACTTGTATCGGTGACAATAGAATCGCTCAAGAAGAAAGGGTTAGGGAAGTCGTTTTCTCATTATTTATATAATACAGACTAAGGAGGAATTTTAGAGATATGAATCCAACGAAGCTCAAAGAGATTTCGGAACTGGTCTCGCAGCTTAACGAGGCTTCCGACGCATACTACAACGGTCGGGGAGAGAAAATGACCGACTACGAATGGGACGCAGCCTTCGACCGACTGAAGCAGTTGGAGGCGGAGACAGGCGTGATCCTGCCGCAATCGCCCACTCATCGGGTCAGTGCAGACAACCTTGTAGGTCAAAAGGAGGACCACGAGTTTCCTGCCTTGTCTCTCGCCAAGACGAAGAAGGTGGAGGACTTGGTCAAGTGGAGTGAAGGGAGACCCGTGTGGCTTTCATGGAAACTCGACGGACTGACGCTGGTCGTGACCTACGATGGTGGTCGTCTGACAAAGGTGGTGACACGCGGCAACGGCCACACGGGCACGAATATCACCCATTTGGCCAAGGCTATTGACGGAATCCTGCCTTCCATCCCGTATCAAGGTCACCTCGTCGTGCGTGGAGAGGCCGTCATCAGCTACAAGGACTTTGAGCAATTCAACCTCGAAAGCGACGAGGAGTATGCCAACCCGCGCAACCTGGCGAGTGGCTCCATGACACTCAAGGATGTCGAGGAGGTGAAGCTACGTCATATACGCTGGATTCCTTTCACCCTAGTCTATACAGAGGTGGAACTGCGCTCATGGGGTGCGCGTATGGATTGGCTCGAATCGCAGGGCTTCACAACGGTTGAGCGAGAACTGATAGTCGGTCCCAACCTCATCAACTTCCAAGAGGTCATCGACAGATGGACAGAACGTGTGACGGCAGGAGTGCAGCCACGAAAGGGCGTGACGCCTTTCCCCTACCCCGTCGATGGTCTGGTCATCGGCTATGATGACACCGACTACGCGGCTACAGGATCGGTGACGGGACACCACGCCACGCGTGCAGGCTACGCCTTCAAATGGCAGGACGAGAGCGCGGAGACACAACTGGACCATATCGAGTGGTCGTGTGCCGCCAGCACCATCTCGCCAGTGGCGGTCTTCCGACCTGTACTGCTTGAAGGGACGACGGTGAAGCGTGCCTCGCTGTGCAACATATCTGAATGTGAGCGACTCGGCATCGGCGACAAGGGATCACGATTGTCCGTCATCAAGGCCAACAAGATTATACCCAAAGTCATTCAGGTAGTGGAGGCCGTGGGGACTTTCGAGATTCCGAAGACTTGCCCTGTCTGCGATGCGCCCACCGTGGTGAGGGAAAGTGAGGTGAGCGGCACGCGCACGCTACATTGCACGAATCCCGACTGCCCTGCCAAACAACTCAAAAAGTTTGCGCGCTTCGTCTCAAAAGAGGGAGTGAACATCGATGGTCTGAGTGAGCAAACGCTTCAGAAGTTTATCAATCTTGGATGGGTGCGCGAGTATTCCGACCTGTTTCATATCAGCCAACACGCCATCGTCTTGCGCGACATGGAAGGCTTTGGCACAAAGAGTGTCACCAACCTGCTTGCAGCCACAGAAAAGGCGCGCCAGGTAGAGGCACGCCGACTCCTCTTCGCCCTCAACATCCCGTTGGTAGGCCAGGATGTCTGCACCCGTCTGCTCACTGCCTATCCTCTGGAGGAACTCATCCAGACGGCACGCAACACGCAGGACGACGCCGTCTTTGCTTCTATCTCGGGCATAGGACCGGAAAAGAGCACATCGTTCGTCCGCTGGATGAAGGACTGCCGCCATGCGGAAATGCTTGACCACCTGCTTCCCGAATTGGAGATAACCCAGCCTGACAGCACACCGTCGGGAACAAGGTGTCAGGGACTAACCTTCGTTGTCACGGGCGACGTGCATCATTACAAAAACCGCAACGAACTCAAGGCGTACATCCAAAGCCAAGGGGGCAAGGTGACGGGATCTGTTTCCAAATCTACTTCCTTCCTCATCAACAATGACGTGACAAGCACGTCGAGCAAGAATGCCAAGGCGCAGCAACTCGGCATCCCCATCATTTCGGAAGATGAGTTCATCGAGAGATTTTCAGACCAGGAGTCATAGGAACTAATATACAGAAGGCTTCAAATCATTACATTTGAAGCCTTCGTCATATACCATTGTCGGTCAAGACTGTCTATATCACAAGCAGTCTTGACCGCTTTTTTTTACTGCTGCGACTGGAAGATAAGCAACTGGTCGAGCACCACCATGGCAGCCATGGCCTCGACGATAGGGACGGCACGGGGCAAGACACAAGGGTCATGTCGGCCTATTCCTTGCATGGTGACAGGCTTTCCAGCGACGTCAACAGTCTGCTGGTCGCGCAAGAGCGTAGGGGCAGGCTTGAAAGCAACGCGGAAATAGATGTCCTCTCCATTGCTGATGCCTCCCTGGATGCCACCACTATGATTGGTGAGCGGCTTGATGCGGCCGTCGTCTGTCGTGGTCCACGAATCGTTGAGCTGACTTCCCAAAAGCGGAAGCGCATCAAATCCCGAACCATAGTCGAAGCCTTTCGCGGCATTGATGCTCATCATGGCCGAGGCGAGGCAAGCCTGCAACTTGGAGAACTCTGGCTCGCCCAAGCCCGCAGGACAACCTTTGATGACACAAGTGACAGTGCCTCCCACCGTGTCGCCAAGAGCGCGAACTCGGCGGATAAGGGCTGCCATCTCCTCGGCATAGGCCGGAGAGGGGCAGCGGACGGCGTTCTCTTCTATCAAAGATGGATCAAAAACATCGTGAGCAAGGTCCAAGGGAAGTCGGACGTCACCCACCTGCGAGGTGAAAGCCGTGACGGAAATGCCGTGGCGTCGCAATGCCAATTTGGCGAAAGCGCCGCCTACGACCCGCGAGAGTGTGATGCGGGCCGAAGAGCGTCCGCCTCCGCGATAGTCGCGGAGGCCGTACTTCTTCTGATAGGTATAGTCGGCATGGGACGGACGATAGAGTGTGCGATAAGCAGCATAGTCCTCGGGGCGAGCATCCGTATTGGGAACAAGAAAACCAATGGGTGTTCCCGTGGTCTTGCCCTCAAAGATGCCACTCAGCAGACGCACCTTGTCGGTCTCCTTGCGCCCCGTGGTGAGCGGGCTCTGACCTGGGCGACGACGGTCCAGCTCTCGCTGAATGAAGGCCTCATCGACCGCTACGCCCGAAGGCATGCCGTCGATGACGCCACCAACTCCCTCGCCATGGCTCTCACCAAACGTAGTGAGCGTGTAGAGTGTACCAAACGTGTTGCGCATCGCCGGCCCAATGACTGATCATTAGTGGCAGCCGCAGCCACCACCTTCACCATCACCACAATGGCAGCCACCATCGCCGTCGCCGTCACAATGGCAATCGCCACCGTCGCCACAACCGCCACCGCAGTCACCGCAATGGCCACTGCAATGATGCTGCTTGCTCTTCTCGACGAAGTCGTTGACTTCCTCCTCGGTAGCGGGGCGGTTCTCGATGATGCGTCCCTTGAAATGGAGATCCTTGCCTGCGAGCGGATGGTTCATATCCACCGTCACCGTGTCGTCGTCCACCGAGACGACATAGCCAAGATAGCGCTGACCGTTCTCGTCGGCCAAGGGGATAACTGCGCCAGCAAAGACATTGGCCTCGTCGAAGACGCCATCGGGCGAGAACATCTTCTTGGAAAGCGTGGCACGTCCTTTGGGGTCGTACTCGCCATAGGCATCGGCATGGGGAAGGACAAAATCGTAATCGACACCCGTCACAAACTCTGCCAAACGGGTCTCGAACGAGGGAAGGAGCATACCTATCTCTGTATAAATAGAGAGGGGCTGGTCCTCGGTGATTTGCTCTTTGAGCACTTCCTGACCATTCTCCTCAATGTACAACTGATAGGTTGCGGATATAAAACGATGTGACATTTTTATTTTCTATTAGTTTGTTATTCAAAATTGCACTGCATCAGCCCAACAGCGTCAGCGAATAAAGATAGACTACCGCGGCGGGAAGGGCCATGAGGGACGAGTCGAAGCGATCGAGCATGCCTCCATGACCAGGGATTACATTGCCACTGTCCTTGACGCCGATGGTGCGTTTGAAGAGACTCTCCACAAGGTCGCCCCACGTGCCAAAGACGCAGACTACCAGGCCGAGCCCCATCCACTGCCACTCATTGAGGACATGGGGTTCTGCTCCTTGATTGACATACCACCCTATCAGGTAGGAGATAACCAGCACGAGCACGCCGCCTCCAATGCTTCCCTCCCAGGATTTGCCTGGGCTGACGCGTGGAAAGAGCTTGTGCTTTCCCAGCAAGGATCCAGCACAATAGGCTCCTGTATCATTGGTCCAAAGGAGCACGAAGACGCTCAGAGGCAAAAGCATATCGACCGTGAGCATTCCCTCGGGAGTGGTCTGGAAGGCCAGCACGTTGACCATCGAGAACGGGAGGGCAATATACATCTGTCCAAGCATCGTGTAAGCCCAACAATGGAGCGGATTCTCATTCTTCAGATAGAGTTCGGCGATGAACAGATAGATAATCGAAAGAATGTAGGGGATGTACGCACTGAAGCCTTCGACGAAGCCCATACGCTGCCCTGCCACTGCCACGAAGAAATAGACTCCCGCCGCCGTGGAAATAAAACGGTTGACACTGATGCCTTTTTGGTCATTGACCAGTCCGCTAAACTCCCATAGCGTCATGCCGGTGATGACTGCAAAGAGGACGACCATATAATGGGGACGCGTGAAGCCAAGCACCATGATGGCTACAAAGAGCGCACCAAAGATAGATCGCGTGATCAGATTTTTCTGTTTTTCGCTCATCATTCCTTCTCCTTATCCTCAGTGTCGTCTTCTGCGTGGTCGTCTTTCTCGGCCTCCGCCTTCTCATGCTCCTCCTGGGCCTTTCTGACCGCCTCGGGCATGTTCTCCAGTCGCAACTCGTTCTTCTCTTCCTCGGCCATCAACTCCTGCGTGCGGCTCGACCAAGGACGCTTGCCGAAGATGCGCTCCACATCCTCCGCCATAACGACCTCCTTATCCACGAGCAACTGGGCCAGCTGGGCGTGTCCCTCCTTGTGTTCGTCAAGGATCTGCTTGGCGCGATCATACAGCTGGTTGACTATCTTCAGCACCTCTTCATCGATCAGACATGCGGTCTTTTCGCTATAAGGCTTTTGGAAACCATACTCGCTGTTGTCGTAGTAGCATATATTGGGGAGCTTGTCGCTCATACCATAATAAGTCACCATGCTAAAGGCAGCCTTCGTGGCACGCTCCAAATCATTCATGGCTCCCGTCGAGATATGACCCGTGAAGAGTTGTTCGGCGGCACGTCCTCCTAAGAGCGAGCACATCTCGTCGAGCATCTGTTCCTTGGTGGAAATAGGACGTTCCTCGGGCATGTACCAAGCTGCACCGAGGGCTTGTCCACGCGGCACAATGGTCACCTTGATCAGCGGGTTGGCAAACTCGCAGAACCAGCTCACCGTGGCATGGCCAGCCTCATGGATGGCGATAGTACGCTTTTCGTCCGCTGTCATCACTTTGGTTTTCTTCTCCAGTCCGCCAACGATGCGATCGACGGCATCGAGGAAGTCCTGATAGCCCACTTCCTTCTTGTCATGGCGGGCCGCTATCAAGGCAGCCTCATTGCAGACATTGGCAATATCGGCACCCGAGAATCCAGGCGTCTGACGCGCCAAGAGGTCCAAGTCGATATTCTTGTCGAGCTTCAGCGGCTTCATGTGTACCTGGAAGATAGCCTTGCGCTCAGGCAGATCGGGCAGATCAACACGTATCTGACGGTCGAAGCGTCCCGCACGAAGCAACGCCTTGTCAAGCATATCCACACGGTTGGTAGCCGCAAGGACGATCACGCCCGAGTTGCTGCCGAAGCCATCCATCTCGGTAAGCAGCGCATTGAGCGTATTCTCGCGCTCGTCATTGCCGCCCATAGCAGGATTTTTGGAGCGTGCTCGTCCCACGGCATCGATCTCGTCGATAAAGATAATACAGGGAGCCTTCTCCTTGGCCTGCTTGAAGACATCGCGGACACGACTGGCGCCCACGCCGACAAACATCTCGACAAAGTCGGAACCACTCATAGAGAAGAAAGGTACTGCCGCTTCGCCTGCCACGGCCTTGGCCAGCAAGGTCTTACCTGTTCCCGGAGGACCAATGAGGAGGGCTCCCTTGGGAATCTTGCCACCCACATCGGTATACTTCTTCGGATTCTTGAGAAACTCTACGATTTCCTGCACCTCCTGTTTGGCTCCTTCCTGACCTGCCACGTCCTTGAAGGTGATATTCAGTTCGTCAGCCTTCTCATAGAGCTTGGCTTTCGACTTACCGACGTTAAAGATACCACCAGCACCTCCTCCGCCGCCACTCATCCTGCGCATCATCCACATCCAGAAGGCGATGAGCAGCACCCAGGGCAGAAGGCTCAACAAAATGTCGGTGAAGACATTGCCCTTCTCGTTATTGTAGCTGAAGCCGGTGATCTTTTTCGTCTTGATGGCTTGGTTGAGCATCGTCTCCAAGTTGTCAACAGAACCGATCTCCACTACCACGTAGGGCTCGGGGCCCGTCTGCTTCACATGGGCCTTGAAGATATCATTGATATGCTCGGGCCGGACATACATCTTGAGCGTGCTCTCATTCTTATTGACGACCACGCGAGAGGCCCATCCCTTATTGACATATTCGACAAACTGGGTATAGTCCTTCTTCACGCTCACCGAAGTGTTGCCCAAACCTCCGTCCTTACCAGTCGCGAAGAAGGCCACGGCGAGCGATATGATGACCAGCGCATAGATCCAGTTCATATTGAACTTGGGCATACGCGGTCCACCCCCATTGTCTGTATTCATTGGTTTTTGATTATCCATTAGCTCTTGGAAAAGATAAAGTTGTCAGTTTTCAATCCAGATCCGGGATTCTCGTCAGCTTCGCATCCTCCCAAAGATGCTCGAGGTCATAAAACTCCCTCGCCTCGGGAAGGAAGATATGAACCATCACATCCACGAAGTCGATGGCGACCCACTGCGCCAGGCCCAAACCAATGCAGCTGACAGGCTTCTCACCCTCTGCCTCCCTGACGTAGTCGCCCACGCTTCCAGCAATGGCCTCTACCTGTGTCGGCGAGTTGCCTTGGCAGATGATAAAGTAACTACATACGGCTCCGTCGGTTTGTGTCAGGTCAGCAACGACAATGCCGCTGCCTTTCTTATCCTGGATTCCCTTAATAATCGAATCTACTAGTTTTTGAGATTTATTCATTCAATGTCATTCTATTTAAAATAGATTGCAAAGGTAAGCCTATTTGGGTAAACGGCAAAGGAAATAACTATTTTTAGTACTATCACACGCTCCGCCCACCATTAGCCAATGGCCACGGCGAACAGTCCTGCGAAAAGACTGACACAAAAGGTATCATCACTCCCGAACACATTCACAACCTTCGCTGAAGTCACGCTAAGATATGGTAGCACCGTTTTGGTGCTACACCAAAGAAGAAAAAGGGCAGGTTGCAGAAGAACTATTTCTCCTTCAACCTGCCCAGTTAATAGCGACGGCATTCACTTCGTGCCGTCCTTGTTCAACAAGGAATGATACTATTTATCTCAATACCTTCACCGTGTGGCTCGTACCGTCAGCAAAGATGGTCTTGACAAGATAGAGTCCCTGTTGCGGCTCTGCGACACGTTGACCGTTGAGCGTGTAATACTCCGTGCGAACGACCTCGCCGTTGGCCTTTTCCACTCCCTTTACCGCGTCGGTATAGGTCACGGAGAGACTGGAAATATCCACGCGGTCATCATAATTTGGCTTTAAGTCTTTCTTCAGATAGAAGAAGCGAACGGTATGCCGGCCAGGGCCAAACTTCAAGTCTTTGGGAGCAAACTGTGTGGAGCTGGCATCTACATCGGGACCAGCAAACTCTATGCTTATGCTACCGTCGAGCGTGATGCGCGTGCCCGTGGTCAACGTTCTTGAGCCCATGAACTCGAAGAAATCCTTCGAGCTGTTATGCCCCGTCCATGAGAGCACACCAATCTTGTTCTCAGGCACTTCGAAAGAGGCTTCCAAAAAAGAATTCAAATTTTCACTTCCGTCACTGCTCTTTTTTGCGGTAGAGTTGAATGTCTTATTGCCCTCTACAGTGAAAGGCCATTCTGCTGAAGTGTTGAACGAGAAATCACCATTGGTGACAATAGGATGATAGTCTACAGGGATGGCAGTGTTGGATGCCTTGCACGTTAGTCTGTACGAGCCAGTATTGGTATGGAGCACCACCAATCCGCTTTGCTCACCGAGTTCCTTGGAGTCAAAAGCAATCTGCACTGGCAGTTCCTCTGAAAACGCCGCCGTAGCACCGCTCATCACACCAGAGAAGCTTCCATCGCCGTCAATGCTCGTCAGGCTCAGCGACTCCGTACCAAGGTTTATCAACTGGGCGGTCAGCGTATCTCGCACAGAGAATTGATCGAAGAAATGGTTGCCAAAGTCCAAAGCGTCCTGCTTCAAAACCGCGAGATGCTCCTGCTGGTCATAGAGGCGAAACACCATGTCGTAGATATAAGCGCGATAGCGCACGTCGGCATCTTTAGCCCAATCGTTGTTCGTGATATTTTGGAACTGGAGTACATAGGTGCCTGGTTTGAGTGCAAGCGCATTTTCGACATTATCCGTAAACTCACCACCATCCATACCATGGGAAGTGACATCATTGAACACCTGATCGTCATTGTTCTGGATAGTAAAGCCATTGCCATAGCTACCCTTCTTGAAACCTTTCCAGCTGACAAGACCCACCTTGCCCTCAGGCACGACGAGGTTGGCAAACAACGTCGCAGTAGTATTATTACCCTTATTGGTGGCAACTGCTACGGGATAACCCGTGATTGTGTCGGTAATGACAAACGGGAAGTCTGTGCCCATGCTGAACGCAATATCACCTTCCTTTACAATTTTGCTATAATCGGGAGCTTCGCCCACTGTAGCAGTCACGTTGAGCACTGCTTTCTCGCCATGAGAATTCTTAACTTGCACGGTGCCAGAATACGCTCCTGTCTTAGAAGGAGAGAACTCCACATAGACATTCTGAACGGTGCCCGCATCAATACTTTGGTAAGCTAAAAGCCGCAAACCCTTACCGTCAACCAAGCCCGTATAATTGGTACTTTTCAAACCCTTATTGACAAGACGGACTGACTGTTTCAGAATTGAGCCCACGGTGACATTGGGACCCTCGAAATGGACGTTAGAGGGAATAAAGGTTAGTTTGGCCTCGTCAGGCATCTTCTCTATGCCGACCGTACCGCCCTGATAGAAGCGGATAGCACCATAAGGCGTAGCATTTTTTTTGACAAGCACCCACAAGCCAAAACCCGTCCGCGGGGTAATAGTAGAAAGATCATCACTCACGTCGAAGACCAACTTGTCTGTTGTCTCCAGGCCGTACTGGCCGTTTTTATCGGGCTCCGTCGAGAAATCGCCCGCAAAAAGCACGATGGAGCAATCATTGCCAAAATAGGTACAATCGCCATAGTGGGCATAATCGGCCACGGCACGCTCAGAATCATACCCAGGCGTGTTGATGGTGATAGTTTTAGCGGCAGAATCGTAGGTTCCCTCTATGGGACTCGTTGAGGTCGTTTGGAATTCGCCCAAGTTCACCAAATTAGTTATCGTCACCTTATCACCGTTGAAAGTCAAGTCAGCACGGTAACTGTCCAAACATCCATCCTCGCGGGAATAGCTCCTGTTGGCATCATAATAACTTTTGGCATCTACCCAATATGGGGTTGCAGCGGCATCGGCTTTGACAAGCGCCGTCTTTGGCGGCATCTTTGGAAAGGATTCCTTCTGTTTGAGCTGTTCGCCCGAATTGAGCGACTGTGCCATCGCAGCCTGTCCAAGTGTGAACAATGCGATAAGTAAACGGATTTTTTTTCTCATAACTCTGTGTCGTTAAATTGTTTTGAACTAATGTTTACGCCGGCAAAAGTATGCAATAGTCCTATAATACACAAGAATTTACGACCTGTACATGTATCAAAACGGGTTTCTAAACGTTCAAAGACAAGTTTCTATACTTCGCACCATATGTCTTGCCATCGCACCACGTCTGAAACTAACCTTCCCGGTCAGCTATCTTGAGGAACTGAGAGGGCGTAAGACCCGTGAACTTCTTAAACGCACTGATGAACGAGGCACGCGACTTGAATCCCACTCCCTGCGAGATGGCCTCAATGGTAAGGTTGCCATAATGCTCGCGGTCGGACATTTGACGGCAGGCTTCTTTGACTCTGTACTCGTTAAGAAACGTGGAAAAGTTCATCTGACAAGTTTCATTGATGACCTGCGAGACCAGCTTATAGCGTGATCCTACCAACTCGCTCAATCGCTCTAAGCTGAACTCAGGCGAATAGATTTCCCCACAGGTCTCCATCACGCGGAGAATGCGGGATGCCAGTATCTGTTTGTCATCATTGCTAAGGTTGTTGTAAGTGTATTTTTCCTTCCTTTGCGGTATACTCTCTTTGATTTTGCTCAGTTCCTGCTCCAGAGTCTCACACCGTTTACGTTCCTTCTCTTCATTACGAAGGGTGGAAAGAGTCTTCGTATACAGGTTTTTGTTCTGCTCACGTAGCCGTTTGTTCTTTCGCCAAAGAACCAACAGAAAACAAAGAATGAGTAGCGCCGCACCAATCACTACGCCAAGGATAAGCAGTTGACGCTGACGGCGCAGCTCCATCTGCGCCATTTGCTCATCGACACGCTTCATGCTATTGACAAAGCGCATCTCACTGACGCTCATCAGCTGTCGATAGTTGAGCAAGGTATCCTTCAACGCAAGGTAATTGTTGCGAAACCGATTCTCTCCAAGTATATCTCCTTGCAGCGCATAAAGCTCCGCCAAATGGTCGTACAGTTCAAGCTCGGCATCTTTCATGTTGGAATGGGCGGCGAGGGAGAGGGCTTCGTGTAGCAGTTGACCTGCGCCAGCCATGTCACCTTGCAGCCTCCGCGTTTTAGCACAATTAATTTTAGCAAAGATAAGATATCGCAAGCGGGAGGGATCATCCTTTACAAGCATCTCTTGTTGGCGATAGCACGTTTCGGACTTGGCATACTGCCGCTTGGCCAAGTAGCTATTGCCATCATAGAGCAACAAAGCATAGCGACGAACTACACTGGAATGTTGCTTCTCAAGTTGGGCGTACTGATTGCGGATGGTCGCAATACGGGACAATTCTCCCAAGTCACTGCTCACTGACACAATATTGGCAAAAGCCATATCGAAATCCTCACTCTTCGCCTTAATACTGACTGCAAAGCATTTTTTGTAATAAGAAAGGGCTTTACGCAAGGTTTTCTGGTCTTTTCCCTGCTCGGCCATCGTCTGATACATAGCACCAAAATTGAGATAAATGCGGGAAATAGCCTCGGGCATATCCGTGGAGAGTTCCTCGGCCTTGGAAAGGCTCTCGTAAGATTTGGCATAATCGAAGAAGCAGAAAAAATAAACATACCACTTTCCTATATTAGCACGGACACAATCGCGGCGTTGCTGTTTGCTCATATACTTGCTATAACGGTTGGACACAATGGTATAGCAAGCCAAGGCACTGTCGGGAGCTTGAGTATTGAAGCAGTATTGATTTCCCATCTTAAGCAACTGCTCTGAAGAAAGCGACATCCACTGATAGTAATACTCTGGTTGAAGCGACGCCTTACAACAGATAGACATTCCCAATAAAATCAGGAAAAAGAACGCAAAACGTATGACTTGTCTGTATCTCCTCATATATTTTTTTGCTTTAAAGGTACAAAATTACGCATTTTTCTTAGAAATCAAGCAAAACTCAGAACAGAAAAGCATCATAGTACCACATTTCTCATCCGCCATGTGGCTTTGTGAGGCTCCACTGACGGCACACAAAATAGAAAAGGACAGTCCTCAAAATGAGAACTGCCCCCTATGTGACGCGGCTTTAGCCATAGCAGAAATCACCCTACCCTGCTATTCATTCAGGCAGGATAATTTCTACTAGGTCCAAAAGCCAGTGAGATTAGCGCACGATCGTGGTACGGCCATTGATTACATAGACGCCTGGACGGAGACCACGGAGCGACTCCGCCTGGAGAAGCACCTGTCGGCCATCCGTGGTGAAGACGTTGTAACGACGGGCGTCAGTTTTGTTATCGACAATCGAGATGCCGTCGGCGAGGCTTCCGATGGTGAAGTTGTCAATGATGATCTGCTGTTCCTCCTCCATCGCCTCATCGGCCACAATCTTGAGTTGCGGGATGAAGTAGCGAGACTGGAAGAGCGAGTCGGGCAGGTCAAACTGCACCTCCTGCCATCCCTCACGGAAGTTCTCTGAAAGGTCGGCCTCCCAGACTACGTCTGTCTCCGTGCCGTTAGGCTGCTTGAAGTTGACAGAAAGGCGTGCGGGGACATCAGTCGGCGCCTTGTAATAGAACTTCATCACGGGCGAGGTGGTGCTGGTGGCAGCTACCTTTCCAAACACGACGAGCGTTTGCGACGGCGTAGTGGCGTTGAAGCTGACCGCGCCATTGTCGTTGTCAAAGGTGTCAAACGTAGTGAAACCAGCATTCATGCCAGCACCGACATACATAATAAGGATGTGGCCACCCTGATTCTGATTGGCGAAACTCTGACGGTAGGGAAGCGCATAGGGCTCACCCACGAGCATCGACACCTTGCCGAAACCGCTCGATCCGAGGGTGTTGAAAGCACGGACGGCCCACCACTTAAACTGCTGTACGCCCTCGTCGGTGTTCAAGTCTTTGACGGTAAACTCCGTGGCTCCACCACCGATCACTCCGATCTGGTCGTTGACGGTATTCTCGTCCTCCAGGTCATAAATGCGGCAAGCAACATCCTTCTGGTTGATCACTCCGCCATAGAGACCCGTGACAGGCTCCCAATAGAGGCGCACCTGTGTCTGCTGGTCGTCGGCGTGGACGACGGGAGGAGCGGGATAGTCGAGGCCAGCATAGGTCGTGGCGTCCGTACGCGCGCCCTGCCCTGCCTCGTTGTAACAATAGATGCGATAGGTGTTCACGCCCTTGACAGCATTCTCGTCCACGACGCTCACAGCATCGCCAGGACGGAGCCCACCCTCTTGCTGAGCAAGCACGGCGTCGCCTTTAAGCACCTCGTAGCGGGTGATGGCCGTCAGCTCGGCACCGTTGTACGTCTTCGTCGGAAGATTGAAGTCCAGCGTCACCTTCAGCTCACCCGTCTGGTCGGGCGTGACCTTCAGGTTCTCCACCTGTGCGGGCGAAGCAGGATCACAACCCGGGCTCACACTGACCGAGTCGATGAAGATATTGATGGAGGCGGGATTGGAGGTGGCGTGGAAACCGATATAATAGGTACCATCCTCGGGAGCCGTGATCACTTTCTCGAAGAGACGGTTCTCCGTATTGTCCAGTTCGGTATCTTCGGTGATCACCTGGTCCAGTTCTGCCACCGTCGTACCCTTGCCCCAATACACTTCCAGGTGCTCGGGGAAATAGGAGCGGGCTACACAAGCCTTGTAGCTGACCACATAGTTGCGGCCTTTCTCCAGATGGATGGGAGGCGTGATGAGCCAATCGTTGCCACTATTCTCGGGGTCAGCATTGTAGCGTGCGGCCTTGTAGTAGCTATCCCACGACCAGGTAGAGCCGTCATGATTGGCATCCACGACGGTGTAGTTGTCTATGCCCTCGGGGAAGTCGTCGAAGAACGGCACCTCCAGCGGATCGCCCACGACCAGATTGTTGCTCAGCGTGCGCGCACTGGTCTGCGTCGTGTTGACGGCCTCGACCGAGTACTGGTAGCTGGTGAGCGCAGAGCCGCTCGCCAGGTCTATCTGAAGACTGTTGGCAGTCACGCCCTGGCGGAAGGCCGTATGCTCCCCGCCTTTCACGCGATAAATATTATAGGTAAGGTTGCCCATGTAGCCCTCGTGGAGTCCCGTTGTGGGAGCGACCCACGAGAGTGTGGCCTTGTTGCCCTGGCCCTGTTTGAGCGTGACCTCCGTGGGAGCCAGCGGCTGATCGTAGCCGACATAGATCTCGGCAGAAGCCTTCGGGCTCGGTCCCACACTGTTCTTGGCAACCAGGACAAACTCCGTCTCTCCCTCTGGCAGGTTGCTCAATGTGGCATTGACCTTTGCACCTGGCGCAGCCTGGGCCGTGGCCACAACGCTGCCGTTGGCCTTGATCTCGTAGGTAAGCTGACCAGTCAGGTTGTCATCGCCATCAAAGGTCTTCGTGGGGAGCGTGAACGTGGCCGTGCCGGAAGTGGCGGGAGCATCAAAATGGACCGCAAAGTCATGGATGGCAGCAGGAGCCTTGTCTTCGGCCAACGGCGGCAGCACATTGAGCGCGAGCTGCTGATAAGGAGAGGCACACACGCGCGTGACGGAAGCATCGTCCAGGTCCACCGTGTAGAGCGTACACTCACCGTTGGCGTCGGTGGCAGCCCAATAGAACACATCGGTCTTGGGATCGACGACGGCACCCTGGGAATAGGCCATTCCGCTGGCATCCGTGATACGGACTCCCGTCGAGCCGATACGGGTCTCCTCGCCCGTGGTGCGATCGATGCGGTAGAGATCGCCATCGTCGGTGATACCGTAGCAGTCTCCCTGGCTGGTGATTCCCATCGCCAAGTAGAGATTGTCGGTCTCTGCGATCGTGGTGCGGGTCTTGGTGTCGTAATCGACCACACCAAACTCCCAGCTCTGCATCGTCTGATCAGTAAACTCACCAAACACCTCGCCCGTTTTGGGGTCGGTGGCGGTGGCATAAGCGATCAGGCTCCGGTTGGAGACATTGGTCACTTCTCCATCATACTCGCCCGTTTCCAGATCGAACCACCCGTACCACAGGAAGATGATGCCATACTCGATCATGGACTGGTCGAGATAAAGTCCGCAAAGTTTGCCGTCCTTGATGGTGGATCCAGCATTGAAGAGCGACTTGTCAAACGGCGCGTAAGTGGTCACGTCGGTGGGCGTGGCCGGATCATAGGACATCAGTCCCATGTAGTCGCCCAGTGCATTGGCGTAAAATACGGAATGCTGCGGTGCCTTCAGCACCTGACTTGCCTGGCGGGCCTTGCGACCCTTGGTCCCTGTGGCTACAGGGGGCACGCCCCCCTTACCGTGGTTGACCAACTTGCTGAACTTGAAGTTCTTGGGTACATGGATGGCTCCCGCACCCCAACCGTCGCCCTCGCCAACGGCCTGCGCGCAGATCGGCAGAGCCAGCGTCAGGGCAACGAGCAACAATGCAAAACGATGAATACGTTTCCTCATGATGTGTTGTCTAAAAAGTATTCTATGTGCCCTGGAGTCGCCAACGATAGTCTTTAATTACGTCTCTCCAAAGGCGTTAACGGCTTCAAAATTACACAAAAGAATCGAAACAAGCAAAAGATACGGGTGTTTTTTCTAAAACAAAGCCGGAACTAGCTCGAAACAAAGCCGAAACTAGCCCGAAACAAAGGCTAACGTTTTACCCACAACTAACAAACAGAGGGAATGGGCCCCTACGGAGGAGCACGTTCCCTCTGCCTTGTTGCGTTTCAATTTGCGAAAACGCAAAACAGTCTGTCAGGTCTCAGATGCTATCCATCATGACATCTTCGTCGTCCTGCGCAGGCTCATCCGGATGGCCTTGGCGTCCGAACAACTCTCCCGCCAACTCGTCCATCAGTCCGCCCATAGCTTCGTCAAGCATGCGGCCAATGGGCTGGGTGATACTCTCGCGCACTTTCTGCTTGACATTTTCCTCCAACCGCCGCTTGGTCTCATCCGCATAGCGATGAGCCAATTGCTTGAGCGACGACTTGTCGATGGTGAACACATGGCCCAGCACACCCACAGAGACCACGGGAGCCTTGTCGGCGTAGTGGATGCGCCCCAGCGAACAGACCAAGTAGTTATCCACCGTGAGCGCGTTGCCGACGACCATCGTCACCACCTGGCGGGTGGCACCTCCGGCCAAGGACTTCATGGCCGTCGAGAAGGGATCGTCGGAGTCTATGGAGTCGATCTGCAGGGCCTCGCCCATCGTTTCCGCCACCACACCCGAGATAGCCTCGGCGTGCTGCTCGGGTTTCGGACAAGTGGCCACCAGCAGTCCTGCCAACAAGAGCAACATCGCCAGCACCACCCACAAACAACCACCCCGATGCTTACGGGATCCACGGTCAACGGATGGAGGAACGGTGCGCTCGCTCTCAGGCTGCGCGGAAGGCTGCGGAGCGTAGCCTTGGACCACATCGGGGCCCTCCCCTATCCTTTCGCCGACGATAACTTGCTCCCCACCCGAAGCATTGCTTACCCCCGGGCCCGAGGGACTGCTTACGCCAGGACCTGAGGAAATATTCACCCCTGAGTCCATGATCGGTTGAGACTGCTGCGCAGTCGTCTGCTGGCGGAGAATCGGTCGAAGCGCTTCCACCTGCCAGGCGGGTTGCCATGATCCGCCATCAGCAGCCATCACCAACGACTCCGCACCGATGCCACGAGCTGCCAACTCGGCCACGCTGTAAGGGCCACGCTTCTCGCTGCCCACACTAAGATAGTATTCCATTTTTCTATTTCCTTATCTGTTTTTTGAGACCAATAAGACGCGATTTGCCACCTCTACCGGACAATACGGACTCCTCAAGACGGCAAGTTATCTTTTTGGCGTGCGAATGTAAGTAGAAATAATGAATACACCAAAAATCGCTGGTTATATTTTGCTTTTTTAAGCATAAGGACTCTTTTCACCCTGCCAAAAGCCAGATTTCTCATGCAATCTGGGAGGCCAATGGATGGAAAGGAAATAAAAAAACGCTTGAAAATACCAAAAAATGGGTATCGCTTGTTTGTGGTATGAGATTTTTTCATTACCTTTGCGAAACAAATAATACAGTATAGAAAACAACCATACCAAACAGCTGAAGAATGTTTGAGAATCTAAGCGACCGACTTGAACGGTCATTTAAGATACTGAAAGGTGAGGGAAAAATCACCGAGATCAATGTCGCCGAGACGCTGAAGGACGTGCGCCGCGCGCTGCTCGATGCGGATGTCAACTACAAAGTGGCCAAGAGTTTCACGGACGACGTGAAGCGCAAAGCATTGGGCATGAACGTGCTGACCGCCGTCAAGCCAGGCCAGCTCATGGTGAAGATTGTCCACGACGAGCTGGCAGAGCTCATGGGTGGCGAGACTGTCGGCATCAAACTGACCAACAAGCCCGCCATCATCCTGATGAGCGGTCTGCAAGGTTCGGGTAAGACCACGTTCAGCGGCAAGCTCGCCAACATGCTCAAGCAGAAAGACCACCGCAAGCCCCTGCTGGTGGGTTGCGACGTGTATCGTCCTGCCGCCATCGAGCAGTTGCGCGTGGTGGGAAGCCAGATAGACGTGCCCGTCTATGCTGAGGACGACAACAAGAACGTCAACGAGATAGCAGACCACGCCCTCCAGGAGGCCAAGGCGAAAGGCTACGACACGGTGATCATCGATACCGCCGGACGCTTGGCAGTGGACGAGCAGATGATGGCCGAGATAGAAAGTCTGAAGAATCATGTTCGTCCCGACGAGACCTTGTTTGTCGTCGACTCCATGACGGGACAGGATGCCGTCAACACGGCCAAGACCTTCAACGACCGCCTGGACTTCGACGGTGTGGTGCTGACCAAGCTCGACGGCGATACCCGCGGTGGTGCCGCGCTGAGTATCCGCACGGTGGTGACCAAGCCCATCAAGTTTATTGGTACGGGCGAGAAGATGGAAGCCATCGACCTGTTCCACCCAGCCCGTATGGCCGACCGAATCCTCGGCATGGGCGACGTGGTCTCGCTGGTGGAGCGCGCCCAGGAGCAATTTGATGAGGAAGAAGCCAAGCGACTGGAGAAGAAGATTCGCAAGAACCAGTTCGACTTCAACGACTTCTACAATCAGATCCAGCAGATCAAGAAGATGGGCAACATCAAAGAGTTGGCCAGCATGATCCCTGGTGTGGGCAAAGCCATCCGCGACGTCGATATCGACGACAACGCCTTCAAGGGCATCGAAGCCATCATCCAGAGCATGACTCCGCAGGAGCGCACACATCCCGAGGTACTCAACACCTCACGCCGCCGCCGTATCGCGTCGGGATCGGGCACGAGCATCCAGGAGGTGAACAAGCTCATCAAGCAGTTTGACCAGACCCGCAAGATGATGAAGATGGTCACGGGTGCCAACATGAAGGGCATGATGGGACGAATGAAAAACATGAAGGGCTCAGGTATGCCCCCCATGAATTAGTCCTCATGTATTAAATATGGTTCGCGCGCGTTCATTATATATAGTATAAACGTACATACGGTAGCATCGTATTGCGGACATACTGTGATGGCGCGCCAACCATTCAACTAAAAACCAAACAGAAATTTCCCCTGCCCCGCCCCTCACGGGAGGGACAGAACGAAAGAAATAGATTATAAACGCGGGGACGCGAGACCATCCGTAGCCCACACCTTAGGAAGGGCTGGACAGGCCACCGTGTTCCCATAACAACACCTAACCATATGGAACTGATTGACGGTAAAGCTACTGCAACGGCCATCAAGGCCGAAATTGCCGACGAAGTGAGCAAGATTGTCGCCGCTGGTGGCAAACGTCCTCATCTGGCCGCTGTCCTTGTAGGACACGACGGCGGCTCTGAGACGTACGTGAAAAACAAGGTTATCTCCTGCGAGCAGTGCGGTTTTACCTCGACGCTCATCCGCTATGAGGATGACGTGACGGAGGAAGAGCTGCTGGCTTGTGTTGACCGCCTCAACAAAGACGAGGATGTCGATGGCTTCATCGTTCAGCTGCCGCTGCCGAAGCATATCGACGAGCAAAAGGTCATCATGGCTATCGACTACCGCAAGGACGTGGACGGTTTCCACCCCATCAACGTCGGTCGCATGGACATCGGACTGCCTAGCTTCATCTCTGCCACTCCGCTGGGCATCATGACCCTTCTGGACCGTTACAATATCAAGACTTCTGGCAAGAAGTGTGTCATTCTCGGACGCAGCAACATCGTCGGCAAGCCGATGGCCTCGCTGATGATGCAGAAGTGCTATGGCGACGCCACGGTCACGGTTTGCCACTCCCGCTCGGCCACGCTGAAAGAAGAGTGCCGTGAGGCTGACATCGTCATCGCCGCCATTGGCCGTCCCGAGTTTGTCACGGCCGACATGGTGAAAGAAGGCGCTGTCGTCATCGATGTCGGCACGACGCGCGTGCCCGATGCGACCCGCAAGAGCGGCTTCCGCCTCTGCGGCGACGTGAAGTTTGACGAGGTAGCACCGAAGTGTTCCTACATCACGCCCGTACCGGGCGGCGTTGGTCCCATGACCATCTGCTCGTTGATGAAGAACACCTTGGCAGCAGGCAAGAAGGAGTACTATAAGTAATGGAGCCCATGACTGCCGAGGAATGGTATCAGAAAGGTAACGAATATCGCAAGCAGGGCGACTGGAAACACGCCATCGACTGCTACTTGGAAGCCATCGAGCTCGATGCCGAGTCGCCAGCCGTGGAAGCCAAGAAGATGATCGACGACATTCTGAACTTCTATCATAAAGACGCATATAATCCCTAATCAAGGCCGCTCGGGGCGGACGCAGCTCTGTCCCAACGACTTAACTAAAAAATTCAAATCAATATGAGCAAGATTAAAGGTGCGATTGTGGTCGACACCGAGCGTTGCAAGGGATGCCAACTGTGCATCGTTGCATGCCCGAAGGATGTGATCCAACTGGCACAGAAGAAAGTCAACGTTCACGGCTATCCGTACGCGGAGCCTGTTTTCGCCGACAAATGTATTGGCTGCGCTTCATGCGCCATTGTTTGCCCGGACGGATGTATTACTGTTTATAAGAAAAAAGTGGAGGAATAAGGTATGGCTGAGAAAGAAGTAAAATTGATGAAGGGTAATGAGGCTATCGCACACGCGCTGATTCGCTGCGGTGCCGACGCCTTCTTCGGATACCCTATTACCCCGCAGACAGAGATTATCGAGACCCTCTCCGCCCTGAAGCCTTGGGAGACCACCGGCATGGTAGTAGTCCAGGCTGAGAGCGAGGTGGCCTCTATCAATATGGTCTATGGTGGCGCTGGTGCTGGTAAGCGTTGCGTCACGACCTCTTCCTCACCGGGTGTGTCCCTGATGCAGGAGGGTATTTCCTACATGGCTGGTGCCGAGATTCCTGGTGTCATCGTCAACGTGCAGCGTGGCGGTCCTGGTCTGGGTACGATCCAGCCTTCACAGTCCGACTATTTCCAGTCAACTCGTGGTGGTGGCAACGGCGACTACTATGTCATCGTGCTTGCCCCGAACTCCGTCCAGGAGATGGCAGACTTCGTAGACCTTTCCTTCGAGCTGGCGTTCAAGTATCGCTGCCCGGCCATGATTCTCTCCGATGGTGTCATCGGTCAGATGATGGAGAAGGTCGTTCTCCCCGACGAGAAGCCTCGCCTCTCTGACGAGGAGGTAAAGAAGCGCTACCCGTGGGCCACCTTCGGCCGCACGCCGGATCGCGATCCGAACATCATGACTTCCTTGGAGCTGAAGCCCGAGGTGATGGAGGAGCGCAACCTCGCCCTACAGGCCAAGTATGAGGAGATCCGCAACAATGAGGTTCGCTACGAGACTCAGCAGTGTGAGGACGCCGACTACATCATCGTCAGCTTCGGTTCTGCCGCCCGTATCGGCGAGAAGGCCATGGAGTTGGCCCGCGAGGAAGGCCTGAAGGTAGGTCTCTTCCGTCCGATCACCTTGTGGCCGTTCCCGACCAAGCAGATCGAGGAGCTTGCCAAGAACAAGAAGGGTATCCTCGTGAGCGAGTTCAACGCCGGCCAGATGGTCGAGGATGTCCGCTTGGCAGTCAATGGTGCCATCCCCGTGGAGCACTTCGGCCGCCTGGGTGGTATCGTTCCTTCACCCGAGGAGATTGTTGACGCACTGAAAACGAAGTTGGTAAAATAGTCGAATCAAATGGATAACCGGCTATCAACCGGCTTTCCCTTAAAAAGAAGAATCAAATGGCAAACGACATTATTGCACCAGAGAATCTGGTATATAAGAAACCAAAACTGATGAACAACGTCCCGATGCACTACTGTCCGGGATGTTCTCACGGTGTAGTCCATAAGCTCGTGGCCGAGGTCATCGAGGAGATGGGCATGGAGGACAAGACCGTCGGTGTATGCCCGGTAGGTTGCTCCGTGTTCGCATACCGCTACCTCGACATCGACTGGTCTGAGGCAGCCCACGGACGCGCTCCCGCTGTGGCTACGGCTATCAAGCGCGTATGGCCCGACCGCCTGGTGTTCACCTACCAGGGCGACGGCGATATGGCTTGTATCGGTAGTGCTGAGACGCTCCACGCTCTCAACCGTGGCGAGCACATCACGATGATCTTCATCAACAACGCCATCTACGGTATGACGGGTGGTCAGATGGCTCCCACCACGCTGATCGGCCAGAAGACCGTCACGTGCCCCTACGGCCGCGATCCGAAGATCCACGGCTGGAACCTCAACATCACGGAGCTGGCAAGCCACCTCAAGGGTACCCGCTACGTCACACGCCAGAGCGTTGACACCGTAGCCTCTATCCGCCAGGCCAAGAAGGCCATCCGTAAAGCCTTCGAGGCCAACATGGCTGGCAAGGGAAGCTGCCTCATCGAAATCGTGGCAACGTGCAACACGGGCTGGAAGCTCTCACCGGTCAAGGCCAACGAGTGGATGCGTGAGAACATGTTCAAGGAGTACATCAAGGGTGACATGAAGGACACCCTCGACCAGGAGATTCCCGAGCTCTAATCATCATTCCTTCTCTTAACACAAGAAACAGCAATTATGAAAACAGAAATCATTATCAGCGGTTTCGGAGGACAGGGTTGCCTCTCAATGGGAAAGATTCTGGCTTACTCCGGACTGATGGAAAATAAAGAGGTGACGTGGATGCCGGCCTACGGTCCTGAGCAGCGTGGTGGTACGGCCAGTGTGACCGTTATCGTCAGCGACGAGCGCATTTCCTCACCGATTCTCAGCAAGTACGATGTGGCTATCGTCCTCAACCAGCCTTCCCTCGACAAGTTCGAGTCAAAGGTGAAGCCGGGCGGTATCCTCATCTACGACGGCAACGGTATCATCAACCCGCCGACCCGCAAGGACATCACGGTCTATCAGATTGATGCTACGGACAAGGCTGCCGAGATGAAGAACTCCAAGGTGTTCAACATGATCGTTTTGGGCGGTCTGCTCAAGGTTTGCCCCGTTGTGAGCACCGAGGGCTTGAACAAGGCTCTCTTCAAGTCGCTCCCGGAGCGCCACCACAAGCTCATTCCTCTCAACATGGAGGCCGTGAGCGAGGGTATGAAGATCATCGAGAAGAAGGAGATCTAATTCAAGACAAGATAGACAGGGAAGGCTCTCAAGGTTTGGCATTCCAAGGTTTCATCCTTTGCCCTGTCCCGTAGAGCCTGCTCGATATAGACACAAGGGAGAAGAAACGCCGCATCCATCTTGGCGCTTCCTCTCCCTTGATCTATATTCATTACCCTTGATTTATAAAGATGTTTTCTCGCCCTTGTCCTATAAAAGGAGCTTCTGGGTGATATAGAGACAATATGTAAAGTTGCCTCGTCCGGAAAGGGAGAAAGTGTTCGGTAATTCCCCTATTCTCATAGGTTTTTCCCTATTTATGATTACCAAACGTCTTTTTACCCCCTAAATATTTGTTCATATCGGTTTTTTTTCTTTACTTTGCACCCGAAATGATTGAGAGAATAAACTTTCATAACATAAAATTTTAAATTTAGAGAGACATGAAAAAGTTCGTTTTGATGATGGCCTCTGCGCTTTTCGCAGTTTCGGCATCAGCACAGACTGTGCAGGAAAGCAAGACTTTCGACAACTTCTACGTCGGTATCAATGGTGGTCTTTCAACCAAGACAACTGGCCACAAGTGGCTTAGCGGTCTGAACCCCAACGCCAGCCTCCGCATCGGCCGTTGGTTCACTCCGGTCTTCGGTTTGGCTGCTGAGGGAACAGCATACTTCAACTCAAAGGCATGGGTTCCAGAGCCTGTCCGCAAGCCGCACACGGTTGTCACCTATAGCAACGTGAGCCTGCTCGGTACCATCAACGTCAGCAACTGGGTTGCTGGCTACAAGGGCGAGCCGCGTCCCTTCGAGGTGATCGCAGTAGCTGGCCTCGGCTGGGGTCACGCCTACGGTCCTGGTGAGTCTTTCCTCGAGAAGAACGACCAGCTCACCTCTAAGTTGGGTCTCGACTTCACCTACAACTTCGGTTCCAACAAGGCTTGGCAGCTCTACCTCGAGCCGTCTATCAACTACGCTGTCGCTGGCACGCACGCCACTGGCTTCGATGATGACACCGAGTACAACCTCAACCGCAGCGCCTTCCAGCTCAACCTCGGTATCAACTACAAGTTCGGCAACAGCAACGGCACGCACAACTTCGTGATCGTTACTCCGCGCGACCAGGCCGAGATCGACGCTCTCAACGCTCAGATCAACGAGCTCCGCAACCGCAAGCCGGAGGTGATCGAGAAGGTTGTTGAGAAGCGCGTAGAGGTTCCTGCTCCCGCAGCTAAGACTGTCAGCGTTTCTGACCTCATCTTCGTCACCTTCGCTCAGGGCAAGTCTGCTCTCACCAACGACGCCAAGAAGGCTCTCGACGCTGTCAAGGAGGGTTCACACGTTCAGGTTGTCGGTACTGCTTCTCCTGAGGGTTCTAAGGAGATCAACGACCGTCTGTCTCAGGCTCGTGCCGACGTGGTCGCTAAGTACCTCAAGGGTCGTGGCGTGATCGTCGACGAGGCTACTGGTAAGGGCGTTCAGGGCACTACCTCTAACCGTCTGGCTATCGTTTACGTCAAGTAAGCATAGACAATAGACAGAAGATTACACCAAGGGACCGTTCCCTTCAAGTAATATCACATCGAATCCCCAGTGCGGTCATCGTACTGGGGATTTTTGTATCAACACTCGCCTTAAGTCTTTCCCCTCCATCCTACTCCACTGGATAATAATCCTGTCAAGTACACAGTAAACCGAGCAGGAATACACGCTAAACCACCTATATACAACAAGCCCGTCACCATCATATTCGGAGGGCGACGGGCTCGTTGCTTGACGTACTCGTTGTTTTTATGTACTTGTAGTTTTATGTAGGAGTATAAGGATTATAAGCCGAAGAAACCTTATGCTTCCTTCTTCTCCTCGGTGTCAGCCTTGCGGCGGGTACTGCGCTTGCGCTTCGGCTTCTCAGCCTTTCCGTTCTCCACCTTGACGCCAGCCAACTCCGGATCGATCAGGATGCGTCCACAATACTCACAGACGATGATCTTCTTGTGCATTTTGATGTCGAGCTGACGCTGGGGCGGAATCTTATTGAAGCAGCCACCACAGGCGTCACGCTGCACATAGACGATACCCAGTCCGTTGCGCGCACTCTTGCGGATGCGCTTGAAGGAACTGAGGAGGCGCGGCTCGATCTTGACTTCCAAGTCCTTGGCACGCTCCTTGAGCATGGTCTCCTCCTCGCGGGTCTCCGCCAGGATATCCTCCAGCTCGCTCTTTTTCTCGTCAAGATCCTTCTGACGCTCCTCGCGCTCGGTCTTGGCTATCTCCAGGTCGTTGGTACGGTAAGCCACCTGGTCCGTTGCCTCCTTGATTTTCTTGTTGCAAAGTTCCACCTCCAGACGCTCGTAATCGATCTGCTTGCTCAGCGAGTCATACTCGCGGTTGTTGCGCACCTCGTTGAGCTGGTTGTTGTAACGCTCCAGGTTGGCCTGTGCCTCCTGCACCTCACCCTTCTTCATCGTGATAGCCGACTGAAACTCCTTGATTTCTGTGTCGATTTTCTCGATACGGGTGTCGAGACCAGCGATCTCGTCCTCCAGGTCCTGCACCTCCAGCGGCAACTCGCCACGCAACGCACGCTTCTCGTCGATAGCCGTAAGCGTCGTCTGCAGTTCATAGAGAGCCTGCAGCTTCTGCTCTACCGACATTTCTTTTGCTTCTTTCTTTGCCATAAGTATTCTTGTCCTTATTTGTTTCTTACTATATACCTTATTAAAGATAAAGGATCGGGTTGGTGTTGACCGACGTGATGTAGCAAGGCACGCCCGCACACTCACGCATGATGATCTCACGGAAGATCTCCGATGTATATTGCTCGCTCTGATAATGACCGATCACGCAGATCTGTATCTGCTGCTCCCGCCCAAAGAATTCGTGGTAGTGCATCTCTCCCGTGACAAACGCATCGGCACCCAACCGTACGGCCTCAGGCAGCAGAAAAGCTCCCGATCCGCCACAAAGGGCCACCTTCTCTATGGGGCGGCGCAACAACTGGTTGGCCTGGACACACTCCACACCAAACTCTTTCTTCAGCAGGAGCACCAGGTCGTCGGCAGCTACCGGCTTCGCAAAGCGACCGATCACGCCCTCGCCTCCCGAGACGCCTTCCACCTCTTGCTGCTGTCCGATGAAAGAGAGGTCCTGGAGACCCAACTTCTCAGCGATTTTATAGTTGACGCCCCCCACGGCACTATCCATATTAGTATGCATCGACACGATGACGATGCCACGCTGGATGGCCTTGAAGACCGTCCGCTGCACATAGTCGCCGTCCGATATGCACGACAGTTTGCGGAAGATGAGGGGATGGTGGGAAACAATCAGATTACAACCGCGCGCGATGGCCTCGTCAACGATGGCCTCCGTCACGTCAAGACACAATAAAGCCCCTGACACCTCCGCCTCTGTCAGTCCAACCTGTAGGCCAGCATTGTCGAAGCCAGCCTGCAAGGGCAGAGGCGCGAATCGTTCAAGGGCAGCGATTACTTCCTTTATTTTCACGCTACAAACATGTTTTTGAACTGCAAAAGTACGATTTTTTCCTTTCTCCGCCAAGAAATCCTCTTTATATTTAATCTTTTTTGGGAAAAACGACAGAGGCCCTATTCGTTCACCGCATCCTCACAACATGGTCCAAAAGCACTTTTCCCCAGTCTTCCATCCCGCTTCACACACTATTTTTGAAGCTATTCAAAAAACAGAATAAAAAAGTGATGAAAAAGAAATGGAATACCAATATTTTTCCATATCTTTGCATAAGATAAGCAACACCAAAAATAACGACTATGATCGATTACTTTGCACAAAACCTCTGGCTGGCCTGGCTGCTCATCAGCCTCCTATGCCTGCTGCTCGAACTGACCATTGGCGACTTCTTTATTGTCTGCTTTGCAGTCGGCGGCCTCTTTGCGTCTATTTCATCAGTCTTTACCGACAGTCTGACGATTCAGATCATTGTCTTTGCGATCACCACCTTGCTGAGCATATTCTTCCTCAGGCCGGTGGCCCTACGCTGGTTTCACAAAGGCGAGGACCGCCGCGTAAGCAATGTGGACGCCCTCATCGGGCGCATCGGACGCGTCACCGAAGCGATCGAGGCAAACGGCTATGGTCGCGTGCAGATCGACGGCGACAGTTGGAAGGCAAAGACCCGCGACGGCCACCCCGTCGAAAACGGCATGAAGGCCCGCGTGCTCAGCATCGACTCCATCATCATCACCGTTGAGGAAGCATAAGATCCAAACAGAAACCAAGTATATTCAACCTTAACACTTTACGATTATGTCAATAGCATCCTATGTTCTTGGAGCCATCGTCCTTCTGGTCATCTTCTTCACCATGAAGGCCGTTGTGATCATTTCTCAAAGCGAGACCAAAGTTATCGAGCGTCTCGGTAAGTATTACGCCACGTTGCAGCCGGGTATCAACATCATCATGCCCTTCCTCGACCACGCCAAGGAAGTGGTGGCCGTCAAGGGCGGACGCTATGTCTATACCAGCACCATCGACCTGCGCGAACAAGTCTATGACTTCGCACGCCAAAACGTCATCACGAAGGACAACATCCAGATGCAGATCAACGCGCTGCTCTATTTTCAGATTGTCGATCCCTTCAAGGCGGTCTATGAGATCAACAACCTGCCCAACGCCATAGAGAAACTGACCCAGACTACACTCCGCAACATCATCGGAGAGATGGAGCTGGACCAGACCCTCACCTCGCGCGACACCATCAACACCAAGCTCCGCGCCGTGCTCGACGACGCCACCAACAAATGGGGCATCAAGGTCAACCGCGTCGAGCTGCAGGACATCACGCCGCCCGAGAGCGTCCTCCAGGCCATGGAGAAGCAGATGCAGGCTGAGCGCAACAAGCGCGCAACGATCCTGACCAGCGAGGGTGAGAAGCAAGCCGCCATCCTGCAGTCAGAGGGCGAGAAGGCCTCGACCATCAACCGGGCCGAAGCCGACAAGCAACAGGCCATCCTCATCGCCGAGGGTGAGGCCCAGGCACGCATCCGCAAGGCCGAAGCCGAGGCCATCGCCATCAACAAGATCACCGAGGCCGTAGGCAAGAGCACCAACCCCGCCAGCTACCTCATCGCCCAGAAGTACATCCAGATGCTCTCCGAGATGGCGCAGAACAACAACCAGAAGACCGTCTTTATGCCCTACGAGGCCACCAATCTCATGGGATCCATCGGCGGCATCAAAGAGATGTTCAAGTAAAAACGCTGGCGGCAGCCTACTCCGCCACGATGTTTCCATACTTGACACACGATGTTTTCATACTTGATAGAAGAGCCGAAAAGCCACCACTTTTTCGGCTCTTCTTTTTGTGTTTTGCCACGGAATTGCTAATTTTGCAACCCAGCACCATCAGCTGACAAGGTCTTAGAACAAAATACAAGCTCTTGGAAGCAAAAAACAAGGTCTTAGAAAACAAATTAGGAGAGAAAACGAATGAAGAAGATCCAACTGATTCTTTTGACGGCCATCACCCTACTGATGACCGCATGCGGTACCACCCAGACAGTCCCCCTGACAGGACGCAAGCATCGCATCAGCGTGAGCGACGAGCAACTGCTCTCCCTCTCGCAGCAGCAGTATTCCACCTATATGCAGAAGGCGAAGAAATCGACCAACGCAGCCAACACCCAGATGGTGGTACGCGTAGGGCGCAACCTCGCCAATGCCGTCGAGACCTACCTCCGAAACAACGGCTTCGCCAGTGAGGTGAACAACTTCCACTGGGAGTTCAACCTCATCCAGAACCCACAGGCCAACGCTTTCTGCATGCCCGGAGGCAAGATCGTCGTCTTCGAAGGCATCCTGCCCTACACGCAGAACGAGGCCTCCCTGGCCATCGTGCTGGGACACGAGATCGCCCACGCCGTGGCGAAACACAGTGCCGAGCAGATGACGAAGCAGCAGAACCAGGGCGTAGCGACCACTGTGCTCGGAAGCGTACTCGGAGCAGTGGCAGGACAAGACGCTGCCAACGTGGCCGGACAGATAGCCGGCACGGGCTTCTCCCTGCTCAATCTGAAATACAGCCGCAAGGATGAGAGCGAAGCCGACTATATGGGCCTGATCTTTGCCGCCATGGCAGGCTACGACCCAGCCAATGCCATCACCTTCTGGCAGCGTATGTCCTCATCGGGCAGCCAGTCCACGCAAGAGTGGCTGAGCGACCACCCCTCCGACCAGACGCGCATCGCCAATATCAGAAAATGGTTGCCCGAGGCCCAAAAGTATTACCAGGCCGCCAAGCCCAAGACGCACACGACCACCAGGACAACGACCCGCACTGCGCCCAAGAGCAGCAAGCACAAGAGAAAGACGACCACGCGCAAGAGAAGGTAGCACACTAAGCAGCAGATGCTTACGCTTTTTGCCACATCTTGTCCGTAGCACATTTTCCCTGGCTATGCAGGTGGATTTTCCTGGCTATGCAGGTGGATTTCCCTGACTATGGCGGGTGGAAAATCAGCGTGTCTATACGACATTTTGGCAAAAAGTGCGGCAATCTGTCAGCGTTACCGATTATTTTGGTTATCTTTGCAGATTATTATGCAACCTACCGCCCAACGCGGTGAGACGCCGAAAGAAAAATGACAGAGGAAACAAAAGAACCGTTGATAGGAAAGACCCTTGAGGAGCTGCGCACGCTGGCCCGCGAGTTGGGAATGCCCGCCTTCGTGGGCGGACAGATCGCGCGTTGGCTCTACGTGCAGCACGTCAAGGACATCAACGAGATGGCCAACATATCAAAGAAGCACCGCGAGCTGCTTGCCCAGCGCTTCACGGTGGGCTGCCATGCGCCCATCGACGCCCAGTACTCCAAGGACGGGACGATCAAATACCTGTTCCCCGTCTATGCGGGCGCTTCCAAGGAGAAGCTCCGCCATGAGTTTGTCGAGACGGTCTATATCCCCGACGGCGACCGCGCCACGCTGTGTGTGTCGTCGCAGGTGGGCTGCAAGATGAACTGCCTGTTCTGTCAGACGGGCAAACAAGGTTTTGAGGGCAGCCTCACTGCAGCCGACATCCTCAACCAGGTCTATGCCCTTCCCGATGTGGACAAGCTCACCAACATCGTTTTCATGGGACAAGGCGAGCCGATGGACAACCTCGACAACGTGCTCCGTGCCACGGAGATCCTCACCGCCGACTACGGTTGGGCCTGGTCTCCGAAGCGCATCACGGTCAGCAGCATCGGCGTGCGCAAGAAGTTGCGCCGCTTCCTTGACGAGAGCGACTGCCACGTGGCCATCAGCCTCCACTCCCCCATCCCCGAGCAGCGTGCGCAGCTCATGCCAGCCGAACGAGGCATGGGCATCGAGGAGGTAGTGAAACTGCTGCGCGAGTACGACTTCACCCACCAGCGCCGACTCTCCTTCGAGTACATCCTGTTTGGTGGGCTCAACGACACTCCGACCCACGCCCGCGCCATCGTCCGTCTGCTGGAAGGACTGGAATGTCGCGTGAATCTGATACGCTTCCACCAAATCCCCGACGTGCCCCTTCACGAGTCGGACGAGGAGCGGATGGAGGCCTTCCGCGACTACCTGACCCACCACGGCGTCTTCACGACAATCCGTGCGTCGCGAGGCCAGGACATCTTCGCGGCCTGCGGACTCCTTTCGACGAGCAAGGAGATCGGCGAGGTGAGAGAGAAGCAGCGCCACGATGCGTAGTGTCCTCTTCGCCGGGATCATGATTGCCTGCACCCTCCTCGGATGCCGGCAAGCGTCCCGCTACCGACTGCCCTCCAGTTCGGCCCGCGCAGGCGAAGTGCTGGTCGTCGGCGACACCACGGGCCAACTCGCCAGTTACCTTTCCCGGCCAGAACCCGGACTGCCCCAGCCGGAGCCCCGCTTCGACGTGCGTCCTACGACGCAAGACCAACTCAAGGGCAACGCCCTCCTGGCCCGCGCCATCGTCATCCTGAGCGACAAGCCGTATGCTTCGGGACACGACCTCAACGCCCGTCCGCAACTCGTCATCGAAGCCTCGGCGAAGGATTCGGCGCGGATCCTGCACGACCTGCTGACCTTTGAGGAGCAAGAGAGCTATGCCTTCCTCCAGCACAACCACCATCCCAAGATGGAGGAGAAGATACGGAGGCAGTTTGGCGTCCAGATGAAAGTGCCCGAGGCCATGCGTGCCAGCAAGACGTCGAAAGACTTTCTGTGGATAGCCACCAACGGGGCAGAAAACCTCAGAAGCCTCTGCGTCCTGCGCCTGCCGGACAGTCCGAAAGCCGACTGGGCAAGAGCCATCGACCAGATGCTCTCCCAGCACATCCACGGCGATCAGGCCTCCAGCTCCATGCACCTGGCGCTGGCGACCGTCCAAATCCAGCAAGAGCGTGGGATCCACCTCCTGACGGGACAATGGATGATGGAGGGCGACGCAATGGGAGGCCCCTTTGTGGCCTCCGTCAAAAAGACAAGGCAGGGCGCCCTCGTGCTCCTCGCCTTCGCCTACGCCCCCGAGAGAGAAAAAAGAAACATCATGCGGCAGCTTCGCACTGTCGTTTTCAATGAGTATATATCTTATGGAGAATAACAAGAAAATACGGGTGGCTATCACCCAAGGCGATACTAACGGTATCGGATACGAGCTGATATTCAAGGTCTTTGCCGACCCCGAGATGCTGGAGTTGTGCACGCCCATCATCTACGGTTCCCCCAAGGTGGCAGCCTACTACCGCAACCTGCTCGAGATAGAGGCCAACTTCACCATCATCTCGGACGCAAGCGAGGCCACCGACGGCGTGGTCAATCTGCTGACCACCTACGAAGAGGAGGTGAAGGTGGAGCCTGGCGTGGCCAGCGAGACCTCGGGAGACTACGCCCTCAAGGCCCTCGACTGCGCCTTGGCCGACTATCGCGAGGGCCGCTTCGACGTTCTCGTCACCAATCCCATCGACAACACCAGCGAGTTTCAGTTTAGCGGACAGAGCCGCTATATCGAAGACCACCTGGAGACCGACGGCCACGGCCAGACCCTGATGGTCGATGGCGGACTGCGCATTGCCCTGGCCACACGCAACCTGCCTTTGCGCCAGGTGGTGGAGTGCATCACCCAGGGCAGCATCGAGCAGACCTGCCACAAACTCGCCCAGAGCCTGCGTCGCGACTTCCGCCTCTCCAATCCCCGCATCGCCCTCCTCTCCATCAATCCGAAGGCTGGCGACAACGGACTGCTCGGCACCGAGGAGCAGGAGATTATCCGCCCCGCCATCGAGACGCTGACCACCGAGGGCATCCAGGCCTTTGGCCCCTACGCCGCCGACGCCCTCTTCGCCGGCAACGACTACACCCATTTCGACGCTATCGTCGCGATGTACTACGAGCAGGGCACGATCCCCTTCCACGCGCTGTGCGATGGTCCTGGCGTCCACTACACCGTCGGTCTGCCGCTGGTCCGCACCTGCCCCGACCTGGCCAACACGCTCCCGCTGGGCGGAAAGGGCGTGGCCGACCCGCAGCCGCTGCGCCAAGCCATCTTCACGGCCATCGACATTTTCCGCAACCGCGCCGCCTACGACCAGGCGGGTGCCCATCCGCTCCCCAAACTCTACAAGGAGAAGAAAGACGAGAGCGAGAAGGTACGCTTCGCCATCCCCAAGAAGCGCGAACCCAAGGCAGAGTAAACGATCTCGTTGAGACATGAAAAAGAAGTACCAGAACATCTTCTTCATCTTTGGCCTGGTGGTCCTTGCCGTCATGGTAAGCCAGCTCCACTTTGCCGAAGTGTGGCAGGGCCTGCAACGCGCAGGCTACTGGTTCTTCGCCGTCGTGGTCCTTTGGGCCTTTCTCTACCTTTTCAATACAGCTGCCTGGTACACCATCATCCGCAGCGGAGAGCGACGCGGCGCCGCAAGCGAGACGCAAGAGAATCGAGAGCATCGAGAAGCTCAAGAGAATCAAGAAACTCAAGAGAAACAAGAGAATCAAGAAACTCGAGAGATTCAAGGGTACCAAGAGAATCGAGGGACGCAAGAGACGTCCGGAGCGCACGTGGGCTTTTGGTGGCTCTACAAGATCACCGTCTCAGGCTTTGCCCTCAACTACGCCACGCCAGGAGGCTTGATGGGCGGCGAGCCCTACCGCATCATGGTCCTTAAGCCCAAGATCGGCACGGAGCGCGCCACGGCCTCGGTACTGCTCTACGTGATGACCCACATCTTCAGCCACTTTTGGTTTTGGATGCTGAGTATCGTGCTCTATGTCTTGACGCAAGAGCTGAACACCTTCATGGCCATCATGCTCTCGCTGACAGGCGGCTTCTGCGCCCTCTGCATCTGGTTTTTCCTTGCTGGCTACCGACGCGGACTTGCCGTGAGGGGCATGAAACTTCTCGGCCACATTCCCGGCATCAAGCACTGGGCACGGCGGTTTATCGAGGGCCATCGCGAACAACTCGACAACATCGACCGCCAGGTGGCAGCCCTCCACAACCAAAATCCGCGCACGTTTCTCACGGTCGTGCTCCTGGAACTGGCCTGTCGCGTCTGCTCGGCCCTGGAGGTGATGTTCATCCTGCTCGTGCTCTACCCGAGCGTCAACTACATCGACTGCATCCTCATCATCGCCTTCACGACGCTCTTCGCCAACATGCTCTTCTTCATGCCGCTGCAGCTCGGCGGACGCGAGGGAGGCTTTCTGATGTCGGTCTCAGGACTGGGTCTGACTGCTACGGCGGGCATCTTTGTCGCCCTGCTGGTACGCATCCGCGAACTGATCTGGACGGCCATCGGCCTTCTGCTCATCAAGCTCGACCGCACCAGCCTGCAGGAGAAGCCGACGGAGAAGCCGCCTTGCCCATAGCGACCCACAAGACTCCAAACTGGCGACCCTGGCGACCTGACTTCTCCCCACTCTGCCTATATATTATATAAGGAGAAAACGGGAGAAGGAGACAAGGAAAAGTAAGGCAAAGGCAAAGGCAAAGGAGGAGAAGCAACAAGGAGAAAGGGAGAAGCAGAAGAAGACAAGGGAGAAGGAGAAGAAGACGCAAAAGGAGAAAAGGGAGAAGAAGGAGTAGAAGCAAAAACGGGAGAAAAAATCGGGCGACAAGCCTGCCGGCTTTATTTTAACCCCAACTATGGTAAGAAATGGATACGAGTAAACTGCAAATCATCAAGCAAAGATACAACGTCGTGGGCAACTGCGACGCGCTCAACCGTGCCCTCGACGTGGCCCTGCAAGTGGCCCCCACCGACCTCTCGGTGCTGATCATCGGCGAGAGCGGTGTGGGCAAAGAGATCATCCCGCGCGTCATCCACGACAACTCGCCCCGCAAGCGGGAGAAATACTTCGCCATCAACTGTGGTTCGATTCCCGAGGGAACGATAGACAGCGAACTCTTCGGCCACGAGAAGGGATCCTACACGGGCGCCATCGGCGAAAGCGAGGGCTATTTTGGCATTGCCAACAAGGGCACGCTCTTCCTCGACGAGGTCGGCGAACTGCCCATGGCCACCCAGGCCCGCCTGCTCCGCGTCCTGGAGACGGGCGAATACATCCGCGTCGGAGGACAGGAGATCCGAAAGACCAACGTCCGCATCGTCGCTGCCACCAACGTCAACATGCGCAAGGCCATCAGCGAGGGGAAGTTTCGCGAGGACCTCTACTACCGTCTCAACACGATTCCCATCAACATGCCGCCCCTCCGCGAGCGTGGCAACGATATCCTGCTGCTCTTCCGCCTCTTCGCCATGCAGATGGCCGAGAAATACAAGTTGCCGAAGATCACGCTCGACGACGAGGCCAAGCAGGTGATGCTCAAGTACAAATGGCCCGGCAACGTGCGCCAACTGAAGAACATCACCGAGCAGATGTCGGTCATTGCCGAGAAGAGAGTGATCGACCGGGAGGAGATCCTACGCTTCATCCCCCAGGACACGGAGAGCACCGAACTGGCCCTCGTCGATAAGGGGCAAGGATCGCATAGCTACGAGAGCGAGCGCGAGATCCTCTACAAGATCCTCTACGAGCTCCGTGGCAACGTCAGCGACCTGCGCCGCGACCTCAACAACGTGCGCAAGCAACTGGAGACCTACCGCGAGCTCGAAGAGACGGCCCACTACCGCCACCTGGCCACGGAGGGCGCCCAGACGCTTCCTGCCACGACCCAGGACGCCTTCCGCCCTGACGACAAGGAGGTGGAGGACGCCGTGGCCGAGGAGATACAGGAGACCCGCCCACAGAGGGAGGAGGAAAGTCTCAACCTCAACGACAACCAGCGACAGATGGTGGTCAGGGCGCTGGAGCGCAACAACGGCAACCGCAAGAAAGCGGCCCAGGAACTCGGCATCAGCGACCGCACCCTCTACCGCCGCATCAAGGAGTACGGTCTCGAAGACAAATAAAAACGTCTATGCGTACGGACTTGAAGAAAAAGAAAAATATCAAGGAGTACGGACTTGAAGAAAAAGAAAGCATGAGAAGCGATAAGAATCAAAGGACCCCACGCCTCGCCGCCCACCTCTGCGTGTCGGCCGTGGTGGTATGGATGCTGCTGGCCTTGGCGACATCCTGCGTTCCGAAGTACACCTTCAACGGCGCCAGCATCGACTACACCAAGACCAAGACCATCCAGATAGCCGATTTCCCCATCCGTTCCGCCTATGTGTGGGGACCGATGGGCCCCATGTTCAACAATGCGCTCAAGGACCAGTTTGCCAACCACACGAAGTTGCAGCAGGTCCGTCGCGACGGCGACCTCCAGATCGAGGGCGAGATCACGCAGTATCAGCAGCGCAACAAGTCGGTGTCGAGCGAGGGCTACGCTGCCCAGACCGAACTCTCCATCACGGTCAACGTGCGGTTCACCAACAACGTGAACCATGCCGAGGACTTCGAGCGCCAGTTTACGGCCACCTCCTCCTACCCCACCACGCGCAACCTCAACGACGTGCAGCAAGAGCTGGTGGAGCAGATGGTCAAGGATCTGACCGACCAGATATTCAATGCCACCGTGGCCAACTGGTAGCCCTGCTTCCCACGCCACCTATGTACGGCAGCCACCACTATTTACGGATTCCTCCAATCAGCACCACATCATGAGTATAAACATAGCCACCCTCACGCGCCACCCCGAACGGCTGGGCAAGGACACCCTCTACGAGCTGCGCAGTCTGCTCGCACGCTATCCTTACTACCAGCCCGCACGGCTATTGCTGCTCAAGAACCTCTACCTGCTCCACGACCCCACCTTCGACGAGGAGCTGCGTAGGGCCGCCGTCTATATCACCGAGCGCCAGCGCCTTTTCGACCTGACAGAAGGTCCCCACTACCAGTTGCGGGACGATCAGGCCGCCGAGCACGAAGCCGCCAAACACGAAACTGCCAAACACGAAGCCGCCAAGCAGGAAGCTGACGCGCAGAACGCCCCCGAGGGCGACCGCACCGCCGCGCTCATCGACAGTTTCCTCGACCAGCTCCCCGGAGAGGAGGGCGATGAGACGCAGCCGAAGCCGCAGGACCAGCCCGTCGTCAAGCGCAAGCCGACCCCCGCCGACGCCACCATCGACTACGTGGCCTACCTCATGGAGGCCGGAGACGAAGCCCCCCAGGAGCCCCCCCAACTCAAGGGCCAGGAACTCATCGACGACTTCATCAACAAGGAGAAAGGTAAAATTTCTCTACAAGACGAAACCGAGTACGAGCCCGAGGAAGAAACCGTGGAGGACGAAGGATCGAGCTATTTCACCGAAACTTTGGCGCGTATCTACATCAAGCAGGGCAGATATTCCAAGGCGCTGGAAATTATTCAGCGATTATATTTGGAATATCCAAAAAAAAATCGTTACTTTGCAGACCAAATTCGGTTTCTACAGAAATTGATTTTGAACGAACAATAAAAATAAAAGACAAAAAGATAAAAAATGGGACTTTACACATTATTTGTGATTCTTATCGTGATCGCCGCACTCCTGATGATCGGAATCGTTATGATTCAAGAGTCAAAGGGTGGTGGCCTGGCGTCTAACTTCTCCTCGTCCAACAGCGTGCTCGGCGTGCGCAAGACGACGGACTTCATCGAAAAGGCCACATGGGGACTGGCTATTGCCATGGTCGTGTTCAGCGTTGTCTGCGCCTACGTAGCTCCTTCTGCCAACACCGATCAGAGCGTGATCGAGCGTGCAGCCGAGAGCAGCTCTTCCAACCCCAACAACCTGCCCAACTTCGGTGCCAGCCAGCAGAAGCAGGCTGCTCCCGCCCAGAAGGGTGGCGCACAGGGTGCAGCTCAGGGCGCTCCTGCCCAGGGTGCTCCCGCTCAGGGCGAGAAGGCCGCACAGTAAGAAATCTTATCATAAGCTATCATATCCCCCTGTCTTTCAAGGCAGGGGGCTTATTGGTTTTGCCCCTACCGACCCTGCCCGCTCCATTGTTTTACACGTCCTATCCTTTGTTTTCACGCGGGCTCTCCATTGTTTTTTAGAAATTTCCACGCCCACTCCCTTGCCATATCATAGAAAAACCGTATCTTTGCAAAAAAGAATACCAAAATCATCCAGAACTTATGGAAATAGCAGAACGATTTATCAACTACACCAAGTTTGACACCCAGTCGGTCGATGAGTCCGAGACCGTACCCAGCAACCCGAAGCAGCTCATCTTCGCCCGCTACCTCAAGGAGGAGCTGGAGAAGGAGGGCCTGAAGGAAGTCGAGATGGACGAGAAAGGCTACATCTACGCCACCCTTCCCGCCAACACCGACAAGTCCGTGCCCACCATCGGCTTCATCGCCCACTACGATACCGCCCTCGACGCCAGTGGCGCCAACATCAAGGCCCGTATCGTCAAGAGCTACGACGGCGGCGACATCGAGCTTTCCCCGGGCATCGTCTCCTCGCCGAAGATGTTCCCCGAGCTGCTCGCCCACAAGGGTGAGGACCTCATCGTCACCGACGGCACCACGCTGCTGGGCGCCGACGACAAGGCCGGCATCGCCGAGATCGTCCAGGCCATGTGCTGGCTGCGCGACCATCCCGAGGTGAAGCACGGCAAGATCCGCGTGGGCTTCAACCCCGACGAGGAGATCGGCAAGGGCGCCCACCACTTCGACGTGGAGAAGTTTGGCTGCGAGTGGGCCTACACGATGGACGGTGGCGACATCGGCGAACTGGAGTATGAGTGCTTCAACGCCGCCGCTGCCAAGATCATCATCCACGGCGTGAGCGTCCATACGGGCTACGCCAAGGGCAAGATGATCAACGCTGCCCGCCTGGCCGCCGAGTTCAACGCCCTGATCCCCACCACCGACATCCCCGAGACCACCGAGGGCTACGAGGGCTTCTACCACCTCCTGTCCATCGAGGGCCATTGCGAGGAGGGCAAGCTCTCCTACATCATCCGCGACCACGACCGTCAGAAGTTCGAGCAGCGCAAGAAGTTCCTCGCCGACTGCGTGGCCAAGATGAACGAGAAGTACGGCGAGGGCGTCTTCGAGATCACCCTCACCGACCAGTACTACAACATGAAGGAGAAGATCGAGCCCAATATGCACGTCATCGACTTCGTGCTCAAGGCCATGGAGGAGACGGGTGTGAAGCCGAAGGTAGAGCCGATCCGTGGCGGCACGGACGGCGCCCAGCTCAGCTACCGCGGCCTTCCCTGCCCCAACATCTTCGCTGGCGGCGTCAACTTCCACGGCCCCTATGAGTTTGTCTCCATCCAGGTGATGGAGAAGGCCATGCAGGTGGTCATCAAGATCAGCGAGCTGGCAGCCGGCTACAACGACTAGTCCGCTCCCTCTCTTCTCTGAGGATGCTTTGTGGCGTGGCGACGCGTCTCGCCGCAAAGCATCCTTATCCCCACCCCCTGTCTGTGCATCATCACGGTCTGTGTATCATCACGCTATTTTTGCCGGAGGCGAACCCCACTGCTGACCATCACGAGAACTATTTTTTTTCTCTCCACCCCGCCCCCTCCTTGGGCCGTCCCTCCGACACAACATACCAACCTAAGAAAAGAAAGCGAGGCGCCTATCAATTTCCTTCCCCATCTCGTGAGCGACCTGGCCCTGATCCTGGTCGTGGCCGGAGCCGTCACCCTGTCGTGCAAGACGCTCGGCCCGCCGCTTGTGCTGCGCTATAGGGTAGCCGGATTTCTGGTCTCTCCCCACATGCCCTACACGATGAGCGTCGTCGATAAGGGCGACGTCGAGATGTGGGCCGAGATCGGCGTGATGTTTCTCCTGTTCTCCCTGGGCCTCGACTTCTCCGTCAAGAAGATCCTCAAGATGGGCACCAGTCCCGTCATCGCTGCCTGCACCATCGTCTTCAGCATGATCCTGCTCGGCATCACCGTGGGCAAGGGCTTCGGCTGGGGCCACATGGACTGCATCTTCCTGGGCGGCATGCTCGCCATGTCCTCCACCACCATCATCTACAAGGCCCTCTCCGACATGGGTCTGCTGCAGCAGGGGTTCGTGGCCACCGTCATGAGCGTCTGCATCCTCGAGGACATCCTCGCCATCGTGATGATGGTCATGCTCTCCGCCATCGCCAACGGTTCCTCGCCCGACGGCGGCCAGTTGCTCGGCAGCGTCTTCAAGATAGGCTTCTTCCTCGTCCTGTGGTTCGTCATCGGCATCTTCCTCATCCCCCTGCTGCTGCGCAAGGTGCGCAAGCTCATGAACGCCGAGACCCTCCTGATCGTTGCCCTCGGCCTCTGCTGCCTCATGGCCGTCATCTCCACCAAGGTGGGCTTCAGCAGCGCCTTCGGAGCCTTTGTGATGGGCAGCATCCTTGCCGAGACCGTCGAGGCCGACAAGATCATCCGCCTCGTCGAACCGGTCAAGAATCTCTTCGGCGCCATCTTCTTCGTCTCCGTCGGCATGCTCGTCGATCCGCTGATCATCGTCGATTACGCCCTCCCCATCCTCTGCCTCGTCCTCACCATCCTCGCCGGTCAGGCCCTCTTCGGCACGATGGGCTACCTCTTGGGCGGCCAAAGCCTGAAAAACGCCATGCGCTGTGGTTTCTCCATGGCCCAGGTGGGCGAGTTTGCCTTTATCATAGCGTCGCTGGGCCTCTCCCTGGGGGTCATCGGCGACTTCCTCTATCCGGTTGTAGTCGCGGTCTCCGTCATCACAACATTCCTCACACCTTACATGATCCGTGCTGCGGAGCCGTGCTACAACCTTCTCACACGCCACCTGCCGCGCCAGTGGAGCCGCCGCCTGGAGCACATCGGCACGGGCGCCCCCGCCACTCCCTCCTCCGGCCATCTCTGGAAGCGCCTCCTGCGCGCCATGGTGGTCAACACGCTGATCTACGGCATCCTCTCCATCGCCGTCATCGCGCTGATGTTCTCCTTCGCCCTGCCCTTCTGCCGCGAACTCTCCACCGAACTGACGGGGTCCCACTGGGCCGGCAACGCCGTCTGCGGCGTCGCCACCGTACTGATGATCGCCCCCTTCCTGCGCGCCTTCATGATGAAGAAGAACCACTCCGAGGAGTTCAAGACGCTCTGGACGGAGCGGCGCACCAACCGCCCCCCGCTCGTCTTCACCGTCCTGGTCCGACTGGCCATCGCCGCCGCCTACATATTCTATATCGCCAACTACCTGACGCGCTTCGCCGACGCGCTGCTCATCACCATCGCCTTCGGCACGATCGTGCTGATGGTGCTCTCGCGCAGTCTGAAGAAACGGAGCATCCGCCTCGAGCGTCTCTTCGTCCAAAACCTCCGAAGCCGCGAGATCCAGGCCGAGGCCCTCGGGCGCAAACGGCCGCTCTACGAGGGCCGACTGCTCGACCGCGAGATCCACATGAGTCTCTGCGAGGTGCCCGAAGACTCGCTTTGGGCCGGCAAGCAACTCGCGGAGCTCGACTTCCGCAAGCATTTCGGCGTCAACGTGAGCAGCATCCTCCGCGGCCGCCAGCGCATCAACATCCCCAATGGCGAGGTGGCCCTCTTCCCCGGCGACCAGCTCCAGGTGATAGGCGACGACGACCAGCTCACGCGCTTCGCCCAAGCCATGCGGACGGAGGTCCACGACGAGGACGCCGAGATAGAGAAGCGGGAGATGCGCCTCCAGCAGATCATCGTCGGCCAGAAGAGCCCCTTCCTCGACCAGACGCTGCGCGAAAGCGGCATCAGGGACCGGTACAACTGCATGGTGGTGGGACTCGACGAGGGCGAGAAAAACCTCACCATCATCACGCCCAACTACCGCTTCGCCCTGGGCGACGTGCTGTGGATCGTAGGCGAGGAGCAAAACGTCAAGGGCCTCCTGGAGGCCAACGGCGAGGAGTAGCCACCGCCCCAGGGATGATGATGTAGCCACCACCACCATTGATTTGATTTTAACCACCACACCTATGAGTAGAAGCATCCACCGCCGCGCCCTGCTGCGCGCCCTGTGTCTCCCCCTCCTCCTGGTCACGATCGTGGCCTGCCACCGCCAGGATCCGTCGGCCCTCAACGCCAACGAGCTGTTCTTCGACGAGACGCTGGCCTCCATCTCCCCCGACGCGACGCTGCCCGACCTTTTCTATATCGGCACGGAGGACGGCGTGGTCTATGCCTACGATGCCGACCAGGGGACGACGCGCCGCTGGCTCACCGCCTTCGACCGCATCTACAAGGTCTTGCGCGACCAGCCTGCCGACTCCGCCGCCCAGCCCCACGACGGCACGACCTTCTGGGTGGGCACGCGCAACATGGGCGTCGTCCGCTGCCAACTGCAGGGCGACTCGCTCGTCCTGCTCCGCCAGTATGCCCTTCCCCGGTCCGGCCGTGGCACCCACTACTCCGTCTATGACCTCCACCAAGACCCCTCGGGCCTCTACGTCGCCACCAGCAACGGTCTCTTCCTCCTCTCCCCCAACGACACGATGCAGGCGCTCCACGCCTCCTGGGAGATACAGTCGGGCGAGGGCGCCTTCCGCCCCTTGGTCGTCAGCGACATCCGCCCTTTGCACAATGGAAACCTGGTCTGCGCCAGTGCCTCGGGCGTACTGTCCATCGACACGCGGCGGCGCCAGTCCCACCTGCTGCTGCGGGCCAACTGCACCTCCCTCTCGCTCAGCGGCGACACGCTCCTCGCCCTCTGCGGCGACAGTATCAAGGCCCTGCTGCCCGACGGGCGATTGGTGGGCAAGTCGCGCCTCTCCCATCCGGCCTACACCTGCTTCCACGAGCCCTCCTCGCGGATGAACTATCTCCTCGACGGCACGTCGGTGCAGTTTTTCTCCAACGACGAGATCGCCGACCGCCTCACGCCGCGGCGCGCGCCCCTCCCCCGGCCCGTGCGCACGTTCTGCCACAACGTGATCGCCAACGACCCCGCCCGCGGCCAGTCGCTGCTGGTCACGGAGCACGCCCTCCTGCGCGTCGGCCACCACCAGGACCTCTTCAGCGATATCGGCAACGTGAGCTACGCCTGCCACGACGGCCCCTTCATCTACTACCTCGTCGGTTTCCACCTGTTTCGCCAGCGCATCGGCGAGCAGACCGCCATCCAGGTCAAGGACCTCTCGCGCGGATCCTCCGACGTGCGCTTCATGACGATCGCCGACGGCACGCTCTACTATGCCGACAGCGGCCACCGCGTCTTCACCGCCCCCATCTACTCCTCCTACCTCCTCAACTCGCTCCTCTCCTGGGACCGCAAGGTCTCGCCGCAGCCCGGCCAGGACCTCACGGCGATTGGCCACGACGGTTCCGGGGTCTATGTTGGCATACGCGACGGCCTGCAGCAGTTGGGCCGGGAGAAGGGCCAGTTGCAACTCCACGACGCCTCGGCCTCCACCATCGCCGACCCGTTCATCACGGCCTTCTCGGCCCCCACGTCCTCGGGCCGCCTCTTCCTCGCCACGCTCAACGACGGCCTCTTCGTCGGGCGCCAGGGCAGTTTTCGCCACCTGGCCGCCTCCCGGGGCCTCTCCTTCGTCCGCGACATCGCCGTCCTTCCCACGGCTTCGGGCGCCGACAGCCTCTTCGTCCTCACCAACCACCGGCTGCTCTGCGGCACGGAGAAGCAGCTGCGCGTCTGCGACACGCTCACGGCCATGCGCCGACTGGCCGTGGCCGACGCCACGCATGCCTACGGCTTCCCCGACTATGGCCTGATCTCCCTCGCCGACCACGAGCGCTACTTCTCCGACATCCGCTTCAACCCCAAGGCCTGCATCGCCGTCAACGGGCGCGTCTATGCCGGATCCTCCTGCGGCGTCTATACCTTCGACACCAGCCTCCACAAGCAGGACAACCTGGAGCGGGGCTACACCACGGTGCAGTTTGAGCGCCGCGTGCTCTTCTCGCGCACCAACATCGCCTGCCTCGTGGCCCTCACGCTCGTCACCCTCACCCTGCTATGGTTCTTCCTCGCTCTGACCGTGGCCAAACGCCGGATGCTCATGCGCATCGAAAAACTAAAGACCGCCATCCTGCCCAAAATGGCATCGGAGCGGATGGGCGGCAACGCGCAGAAGGCCCTCGGCGCCGAGATGGGCCACCTACACAAGTATCTCCAGCGACTCGACCATCTGGAGCAACAGGTCACAAGTCTCAGCCTGGTGGGCAAGATCAGGCAGCGAGACATCATCGACCGCCTCAATAGCAACATCCAGGACCTCACCATCGACCTGCCGTCCATCCTCATCGGTTGCCTCAACCGCCAGGTGGCGCTCATGCGGCGCCGCCAATGGGAGGGCTACGAGGCCTACGTCGCGGCCACGGAGCGACTGATGCAGGGCAAGGACGAGGCCCGGGAGGGAATGGAGGAGACGACGGCCCTCAGCTTCTGCGAGCAGACGGCCAGCACCATCGGCGCCAACGCCCAATGGATGAGCAAGGCCGAAGGGATCGACCGGCGCTACGAGCAGTATCTGCTCCTTGCCGACCTGGAGGGGGCTGGACGCGAGATCTTCCTCGCCCTGCGCGATCTCTGCCTCGACGCGGAGGGCAAGGTCGCACCGATCAAAAAAGATCACCCCATGAGCCGGGAGAAGAAGGTAGCCGAGGCCGACCGTATCTTGCCCGCTATCAACCGGGAGGGCATCGCCCGCCACTGCCGCGACCTCCTCCTTGGCGAGCTCGCCCACGCCCGCGACCGCTACCACGCCGCTCTGTCCGAAGAGGCTCCCGAGCCGCCCTATCCGCAGCAGCTGCTCCGCGAGGCCGTCGCCAGGGCCGAAGCCCTCGTGGGCGAACTGGCCGAGATGGGAGACGCGCCGTTCCAGAACGCGCTGCCCATGCTCATCAGGGTCTCCAAGGCCTACCAGCGCCTGAAGATCGCCACGACGCTCCTCCAGACCAAGGAGGTCCTCGAGGACTTCGAGGCCAACGCCAAGGCGAGGGACAAGGAGAAAGTGAGGAAGCAGTTTGCCACCTGCGTCTCCTCCTTCTACGACGCCGTGGGCCAATGTGAGGACAAGTCGATCCTGCAGATTATCGGACTGGCACGGAAGAAGGGGGAGGGCAAGGAGAAATCGCGCTTCCTCAACGAAGACCTGCTGGTCCTGATGCTGGCCGGACGAAGGGCGGAAAGGGACGAAGGCGGATCCTGCGTACTGAGGTCCATCCTCTCCGACGACAACAGCGAGAAGCTCCTCAATGCCGACATGCAGAGCCTGCGCCGCGCGCGCCGTGCCTTCCGCAACCTCGCCACGACAAAGCTCAGCGAGCAGTCGAAGCGCACGGAGGTCCGCCACGACGAGGACGCCCCCGCCCCGTCGCCCCTGGCTCGCCTCAAGGCCTTTGGCCATGCCCACCCCGACAGCTTTGCCAGTTGGCTGGCCGAGATCGTCGAGGGCATTTAGCCGCCTGTCAGAAGATCAAGAAAGCTATAATCAAGAAAGTCGTTCCCCCTCCGAGATTCACGTCTTAGAGGGGGAAACTTTTTTCTTGCTTTAAGCCCCATACTTTGCCGTGGCTACACGGCTGCCATGCAGCTCGTCACGCCGAGGGCCGTGGCGATGGCCGTGAGGATCGAAATGGCGGTCTGAATGACGAACCGCCATACCTGTCTTTTCTTTTCATCCATGATTTTTCTTTTCGTTTAAGGGTTCGACTAATGAGTACTTTTCTCTCTGTTTTCGGTGGCAATGCGAGGACAAGCGAAGAAGACAACCAATACAACTTTTACAAAGTTTACAACTATAACAACTCTTTCAGTGCGCACTATCATTCATTAACAGGATCGACCCAAGGGTCGATTTTTGTAAACAAAGATGGTAAATATCTAAATTGAGTACCAGGAAGATATCCATGGCAAAGACGGTTTTCAGAGCCGACTCGCCGTGGCGTGCACGACCGACAACACATTATCACATTATCACATTAAGGATTTCGCATCACCCTTCCCCACATCGGGCTTTCCCAGTCATCAACGGGTATTAATAATAGAACATCAAAAATAACATTTAAAATGATCAAGAACATGCCAATTATCTCAACGCCGCCGTCGGGGGCGTGAAAACCTCGGACCACACCCGCGGCTGCGCTGCCGACATCTTCGTCCCCGACACCAAGACGGGCCGCCAGTGGTTTGCCTGGATGATGGACAACCTCCCGTTTGACCAGCTCATTTGGGAGACCGCCTCCGGCGGCAAGGCCTGCTGGATACACGTCGGCTACCGGGGCGCGGGCCGCAACCGCCAGCAGGTGATCGGCCACCTCGCGAAGCGGTAGGTCGCCCGCCAAGACAAGTTCCCTACTCCGCCTCAACCTAATAGACGCACGACTGGCTCGGCACATTTCCACCGCCCAGTCGTGCGTATTCGCTATCTCAGGGCAATTTTACAAAAAACACCTTAGGTTATAGTGATTATCGCAAAATTTAATGTATATTTGCAGCAAAATCACTGAATTACCGTTTGGATATGCCAGAGGGACATAGCGTATCTTGGGGATCGAGGTGAATGTGGCGAATTGTAATATGTGGGACGGTGTTCCACATATTATGAAAAAGTGAGACGCTGTCTCACAAATTCAAAATAGACCGTAACGATGAAAGATTTGACAATATCTAAAATAGAAAGACAAAACGTACTGAACAACCGTTTTGCCATAGACAAAATCCAAGAGCGTCTTGGCTTTGAGACTATATACTACAATGAACAGTTTTGGCTTACCAAAAAGATGGTGGCAGATTTCTATGAGGTAGAAGATAGAACTATAGAAAGATGCATCGCTCAAAACGAAGAAGAGCTCCTACATAACGGATATGTTTTATGTAAAGGCAAGTCGCTGAAATAGATTAAGTTACAATTTACTCACGTCATAAATGTCGGGAGCAAAACAACCCAACTTGCCTTGTTTAGCATCCGTGCGTTCCTTAACATTGGAATGGTGCAGACTTAAACATATTTGTTCTATGCAAGCTGCATTATCCACCTTTCGTAATTTTGTACCAGCTTGGTACAAAAATTCAATTTGCGAAGAATAAAACAAATACCATTTGCGTATTTGATAGAGATTAGACCATGAAAATCCCTCTGCCTGTGGTAATTCCGCACGCAAATCTAGGCTCAACCCTTTCATAAAGTTTGCGCCCACTTATATTGTTTCTGCTTATCGCAAATGTCCCCTATCCCCCTAACCCTGCTCCGTTGTTACATTGTTACGTTTAGGATTTCACATCGCGCCTCCCCGCTTCCCCCAACCTACGGCCCTCCGAGGACCCTACGGTGACACGATAATCCTAAAAAAAGAGTGAGATTAAAAGAGAGGCTTGATGCAGAATGGCCCACCATTTGCCTTGGGACGATCACGAAAACAGCTTGAGGAAGCAAAAAAATAGCCATCGGCGCGGATAAAAATCCACAGAAATTGTGTATCTTTGCAGCTATATTACTATCACGTGAACATACAAAATGAATTTAAGAGATATAGTCACATTATTCAAGAATCACCAAATCCAATATGGGCTAAATGGTGATTCTAAATTTGAAGAATTATATAAATGGGAATTGGTATCCAAACAAAATGGACACCCAGACCCTAATGCTGTAGATTTTTCTAAAGAGATTAACTCACTTGTTCTTAGCAATCTCTGCTTCGGTACGCAGATTACAGCAATTAGAAATTTTGCAAAATATGAGCCAGAAGAGTACCGGAAACTCTTTAAAGCTCTATTTGATGAAAATATTCTTTTACAGGAAAGAATTGAAAAATTCACAGATAGTTGTAAGACTTTATGGGATGATAAGATTAAGGCAAGGGTCGGCAAAGAGACAAGTGCAATGTGTGATGAACGACTTATCAGCTGTTTCTTGACATTCTATAATCCTCAGAAATATACTTTTTACAAAGATGACGTCTATAAGAATTTATGTAAGCTTTTAGAGGTTAAACAACGAAAGGCAGGTCAGAAGCTTGTTCATTTTTACGAATTATTGGAACAATACGTTATCCCTGAAATAAAGGAAGAGGAAGAGCTGATTTTGTCAATCAATGACGAAATAAAGAATCATGGGTATACTCAAAGTATGCCGCTTACAGCCCAAACAGTATTGCGGTACTATAATAAAGCATTATTAAATAGCACTGATGCTGACAAGAAAGTCATTGAAAGGAAACTAGTTGAAACAAAAACAGACAAGGCTATGATGTACCAAAAATATATTGACTTGCCTAAAGAAAGCAAGAACCTAGTTCTTACAGGTGCTCCTGGTACTGGCAAGACCTATATGGCACAGGCCATAGCAAAAGAAATGGGATGTGGCGAGGACGAAATGTGCTTTGTGCAGTTTCATCCGTCTTACGACTATACTGATTTTGTAGAAGGTCTGAGACCTATCATGATGCCTGAAGGACAGATGGGATTTGAGCGTAAAGATGGACTATTCAAGGAGTTTTGCAAAAAAGCTATCAAGAATTTGGTTGATTCTGCAAAAAGTATTGAAAATCTCTCTAAAGAATTATCATGGGAAAACAAATTACAGCAATTTATAGATGACTCTATTGACAACGACACAAAATTTAAATTATAAATGGAAGCGAGTTTACAATAGATGAAATTAAAGGGAGAAACATTATAGCTCATAATGATAGTAACCCCAAAACGCCATTTATTCCTATAAACGCTGATGAAATAATAGAGTTGTTGACCAATGATGTTCCACTACATATAGTGCGTGATATCCGCACCTATTTTAAGAGAAAATTTGGTACTCAACCAGATTCTTATGCATTCATTATTACGAAAGCTATTCGTGGAATGAAACACAAGGCGCAAGTTATATCAGCAAATAAAATTGAGCGTAAGCCATTTGTCTTTATCATTGACGAAATCAACCGTGGTGAGGCTTCAAAAATATTTGGAGAACTTTTTTATGCCATTGATCCTGGTTATAGAGGCAAGAAAGATATACGAGTGAAGACTCAATATCAGAACCTTGTCCCTGAAACAGATGTATTTGCAGAAGGATTTTATGTTCCTGAAAACGTATTCATTCTTGGTACAATGAACGATATAGACCGTAGTATCGAGAGCATGGACTTTGCTATGCGTCGCAGATTCACATGGAAGGAGATAAAGCCAGAAGATACACAACCTATGCTCGACACGCTCGAATGCGCAGCTAAGGCAAAGAACGTAATGGTAAGATTGAATAATGAGATATCCAAGATTGAAGGGCTTGGACCTGCCTACCAGATTGGACCAGCATACTTCTTAAAGTTGGGTGATAATAGAGGTAACTTTGAAAAGTTATGGGATATGAATATCGAGCCATTGCTTAGAGAATATATCCGTGGCTTCCGCAAATCTGACGAAATCATGGCAAAGTTGAGAAAAGCTTACTTCGATACGAAAGAAAGCAACTCAGATATTAATGACTACGAGTTGATCGATGAGAATTAACTTAACAGACAATAATATAGGACAAGTGAAAGCTGGAACATTTCTTCGAAAAGATGTCTCAGCTTTATTCCCTATTGCCGACAAGACAATAGCTCAATTATGTCATAAAAATGAGAATCTGCTTATATTTCCCTATAGCATAGAGGAATCTGATGACAAAGTCGGCGAAGCTTCTGTTATGGCCATTCTAAATACAAGTGACCCAGAAAAGGTACGTATCACCACAGGAAATGTAATGGGTTTTATCGGTGTAGGAGATCTCCAGATAAAAATTAAATCCCGATTTGACGAAGGGCGCGACGACTATCTCTTACATTACATGCTTCAAAAGGTCTTTTCGTTCAATCTCTTTGACCTTCATCACAACAACGAAAAAGAGGATGTGTTTGACTTTATCATGTTTATGTTCCCCCACTTGCTAAGAAACGCAATGCGCCAGGGCATATACAGAGAGTATCAGAACTTCAAACATAACGACACAAAATTAAAAGGTACTATTGACTGGGGACGCCATATTGCCCATAACATTCCGTTTGTAGGACATGTAGCATACTCCACTCGTGAATATACCTATGACAACGATATGACAGAGTTGATCCGTCATACGATAGAGTTTATGAAGTCAAAGAGATATGGTCAATCCGTATTGTGCTTAGACCAGGAAACTATAGACAATGTGAAATCTATAATTTCACTAACTCCTTCATATAACAAAAATGAGCGTGGTGCAATTATTGGTAAGAACCTTAGACACAAAAGTCATCCTTACTATACGGAGTACCAACCACTACAATGCCTATGCCTACAAATTCTAAGAATGGAAGAAGTAAAGTACGGAGAAACCGATGAGGAGATTTGCGGTATTCTGTTTGATGGAGCATGGCTATGGGAAGAGTATCTGAATACCATTCTACAAAAAGAAGGTTTCAAGCATCCAGAAAATAAGAAACATAAGGGTGGAATCTATTTGTTTGAAGATCATAGTGGGATCCGTTATCCAGATTTCTACAAAAATGATATTGTCCTCGATGCAAAATACAAGAAGCTTGAAAGTTGTGAAAAAATTTCAAAAGTAAACCGCGATGACCTTCATCAGTTAATCACATATATCACCAACTTGCAGGCCACGAAAGGAGTTTTTATAGCTCCTTTGTCCGAGGGACTGCTGAAAATTCCAAAATCACGATTGAAGGACTCATCTGCTTCACTATATATATTAGGTATTGAGATTTGTCATAAGTCCACATCTTATGCAGACTTCTGTGATAAGATGAAAGCAAAAGAAGCATTCTTTGTAGAGGCGTTAAGAAAAATATAATGGGTCAAACAACTTATTAAAGCAGAAAAACTGTTCTTACTGCTTTTCTATCATTCTTGTCCACCACTTGCCTTGAGAGCAACCATAGAGCCCCGTGGCGAAGAAGCGCCATCACACGGCTTCTAGGTTCCGCTCCGAGATCATTGCAAAAGCCATTTGTATGATAACGCGAGCCAAGTGTTAACAGAATGTTAAAAACAGATACGGATTCCGTTAAAAGAAAGCTAACATATTATTGTTTAATGAATAAGAATTATCTTTGTAGCGCAAAGGAGATTTAGTATGACACGGTTTGACAAACAGAAGCTTACAGAGGTTGTTCTTTACATCTTGAACAAGACGAAGGGATTGGACTATTACCACGTGTTCAAGATTATATATTTTGCCAATAGTGCACATTTGGCAAAATATGGATTTCCTATGGTTTCTGACGAGTTCTGTGCGTTGCCAGATGGACCGGTTCCTTCGGTGTTGTATAATTGCATAAAAGACGACGCTTATTGCGATCAGGACTTGAAAAAAATGCTTGAAAAGACGGTGTCCAAAGGTACGGATGACGCTTATTATATGTTGGAGGCAAAGCGCGAAGCCGACTCTGATTACCTTTCAAAAGCAGACATTGAAGCCTTAGATTGCTCTATTGCGGAAAACGGAACTCTTCCTTATGGGGAGTTGCGTGCAAAATCGCATGGTGAAGAATGGTGCCGTGCCTATAAGCAAGCAGGACGCAAAGTGATGGACATCGTCGGCATGGCCAAAGATGCGATGGCATCCGAAGACATGATAAACTATATAGAGGAAAACCTTGCGGTAGAAGCGGCATTGGCATGACAAACATAGGCGATTTACTTGGAAGTGCAGCAAATGAACTTTTACAGTCAAGCATTAATGTCGGTGATGTTTATTTGCTAAACCTTGACCCTACTAACGGCATAACGCCTAAGAATAATGACGCTACCCGCAATAAATTCTTCATCGTTCTTGGATTTGACGATGAAGGCAATGTGATAGGAGGACTGGTGATAAACTCAAAAATTAATTACAATTTACCACCCACAGTTACCGATTACCAATTACCTATAAGCGTTGAACAATGCCCTTTTCTGCAACATAATTCTTTTGTAAATTGCTCTAAAATTATTGTTGCCAAAAGGACAAAATTCAGCAAGGAAACTTACAGGGGTGAAATCTCAGATACAGAACTGCTAAGCCTTATCATAGAGACAGTTAAAGAGAGTCCGACAATCAACAGAAAGCAACTGAAAGATTTCGGAATAATCTAATTTTCCGTCCCGCCAGAGGTTTATATGAACACTTGACGGTAGACCCCGCTTATATCGTTTTGCCTCTCGCAAATATCCTCGCCCACCTAGCCTTGCTCCATTGTTACATTGTTACATTGTTACGTTTAGGATTTCACATCACGCCTCCCCGCTTCGCCCCACCCTACGGCCTCCGAGGGCCCTACGGTGACACGATAATCCTAAAAAAGAGTGAGATTAAAAGAGAGGCTTTGGCGCCGACTTATCCACCATTTACCTTGGGACGATCACGAAAACAGCTTGAGGGAGCAAAAAATAACCATCGGCGCGGATCAAAATCCAAAGAAATTGTGTATCTTTGCAGCTATATTACTATCACGTGAACATACGATATGAACAAACAACAACTTGCCAACAAGATATGCACCAACTTGCCTTCTTCTGAAATGCGAGACGAATGGTTGACCAACTTCACAAAACGCATGGATAGACGACCTCTATGATGCCCGTCAAAGCGTACATTCTAAAAAGAAACATAGTTATTCGTGTCAGATGATCACGAGACCATGGCTGCTGAAAATGTATATTTCAAGTCAACTGGCCTCAGATGATTTCGGACTTACGGATGAACAAATATTTAATCTTATAGGTAATCATAATATGGAACCACGGATACCAAAAGAAGATGATCACGATCAGTTAGATTCTGGTCATAAAATAGTACTCATATTCCTATTATTCATACTCATGCTTTTCGTAAATCGTGCATGTGCTCAAACAGCACAATATGACACAGCTATTGTAAGGTATCAGAATATCGAACGAATTGGATCTCAAACAACAGACAAAAGTACAGTTCGTTACTACGCAGTTTACAATGATAAACAAGAGAATATCTCAGAACAACGATTCGAAAGTAGAGACAACAATCTACGACACCAAGTTCTATTTCTATCGTGATAAGGATATAAAACTTGATATAGCAATAGAAAAATGTTAAGATATGAGCAGTGAGAAATTTCATAATACCTCTATAACCATCAAAGGTTTGTTGGGGTTGATAGAAGCAAAAGATATAGCTATTCCAGAAATACAAAGACCATTTGTCTGGAAAAATAGCCAAGTCAGGGACCTTATAGATTCACTCTACAAGGGCTATCCTACTGGATATATAATTCTGTGGAAGAATCCTAATGTAAAATTAAAGGATGGAACGATTTCTTCTGGTAAGAAGGTAATCATAGACGGCCAGCAACGTATAACTGCACTTATGACTGCGATAGCTGCACAAAAAGTGTTCAATAACGAATTCAAAGAAAGCCGTGTCAAGATCGCGTTTAATCCTTTTGCGGCATTAGAATATGCCAAAGGAAACAGTGAAGCTGAAATGTTTGCTGTTCAAACACCAGCTCATATCAAGAGTAAAAATTGGATTCCTGATATATCAGAGATATTCAGTACAAAATTCTCTTCATGGACATTCATACCAAAGTACATAGAAGAAAATCCAGAAATGTCCGGTAATGACTTGCAGCAAGTTTTGGATCTGTTAAAAAGCGTAGAAACAACTCAAATCGGCGTTATAGAGCTTTCTGAAAAACTTGACATAGATGTAGTTACTGATATATTTATCCGCATTAACTCCAAGGGGACTCCTTTGAGTCAGGGAGATTTTGTTATGTCAAAAATGGCGGCAGATGAACAACATGGAGGTAATACACTCCGTAAGATCGTTGATTATTTCAGTCATTTGGCTGTTGTTCCGACATATTATGAGTACATAAAAAACAACGATAAAGATTTCGCATCTACCCCATATCTGCAAAAGCTTTCATGGCTTGCAGACGACAAGGAAACGGTATATGATCCAGGATGTGACGATGTGATACGTGTAGCTTTTATGCATAAATTGAAACGAGCCAAACTTGCCAATTTGGTTCAACTTCTTACAGGTCGTGATTTTGAGACACGTGAATTTAAGGAAGAAATAATTGATGATACTTTCAATAAAATGTATGAGGGGGTATTGAATGTCATCAGTCAGCACAACTTTACGCAATTTATGATAGCCATTAAGTCTGCTGGATTCATATCCAACAAAATGGTTACTTCAAATATGGCACTGGATTTTGCCTATACTATTCATTTGTTGCTACAAGAATCAGACGTGCCTGTTGCAGAAAGAAAAAGAATAGTACAGAAATGGTATGTCTTGTCTGTTCTGACAGGCCGATACAGTAGTTCTCCAGAATCAGCTTTTGCACGTGATATTCGTCAAATAACTGAACAAGGAGTGCCAGCTATGTTAAAAGCTATGGAAGATGCTATATTGTCTGAAAATTTCTGGAATATTGCTGTTCCACAGAATCTTTCAGTGACATCTACAAATAATCCAACATATCTAGTATATTTGGCTTCACAAGTTTATTTCAACGACATATCTCTGCTTTCAACAAATATAACTGTTAGAGAGCTTATCAGTCTTGGAGGCGATGTGCATCATGTATTTCCAAAGCAATACTTGATAAACAATCACTATGCAAAGAATCTGTATAATCAAGATGCAAACTATGCTTATCTTGATAGACCTGTCAATGAGTCTATCGGCAAAAAGTCTCCAAAGGAATATTTTAGTCTTGCATTAGAACAATGTCAAACAAAAGTAGCAGTTTGTGGTTCAATTACGGATGAAGATTTACTTCAGAAGAATCTTACTATGAATTGCATCCCTTCTGAAGTATTCAAAATGGACCATAACGATTATGTCCATTTCTTGGAAGACCGCCGATTATTGATGGCAAATAAAATTAGAAAGTATTACGATAGTTTGTAATTGAATTAGCATGGCAGGAAACTCATCCTGATATTGAGGTAAACTTTGTGGAAAACGAAAGTGATACTCAAGGTGATACCCAAGGTGATACCCAAGGTGATACCCAAGGTGTCCCTCAAGATGTCACTCAAGGTGACACTCAAGGCGATGATTTAGATAAATGGATAGAATACCAAGTAGCTGTTTATCCTAAAATAATAGAATACAAGAATTCTATGGATGATGACTTCGCATTCGAAGAAGAAAAGGGAGAGCAGAAAGGTGGACCAAAAACAAGAAAGGTGGACCAGAAAGGTGGACCAGAAACTCGAGAGGCCATTCTGCAACTTATATCCGAGAACGCAAGTATCACTTCGCGCGAAATGGCCAACAGATTGAATATCAACAGGAGTGCTATATCTAAGCATCTTAAGAGGATGCAAGACGACAACATGATTCGTCGCGAGGGGTCACAGAAGTCTGGTCGCTGGATTATCATACAATAAAAAAAAAGTGTATTCACCCCATTCGCTTTCATTGTTACATTGTTACATTGTTACATTGTTACGTTTAGGATTTCGCATCGCGCCTCCGTAAATACGCTATCTACACAAAAATCTCTTTTGCAAAACCTGTCGCAAAGTTACAAAAACACGAGATTGCGACAGATTTTCGTGGACACGGACCCGACTTTTTAGCAGAGATGGCCTCCGATTGCCCTGACTTTTAGCAAAAACCAGCCACTTATTGCCTTGACTTTTAGCAAAAAACAGTCTCCAATTGCCCTGACTTTTAGCAAAAAGTCGTATCTTTGCACTGTGAATCAGCAAATTACACGAAAATGACGTATTACAAGCGAGACATAGACAAAAAACTCTTGGAATGGAAGACATCTCAAAGAAGGAAGCCTTTGCTGATACGCGGGGCAAGACAGGTGGGGAAATCGTCTGCGGTACGCCAGTTGGGCAAAGAGTTTAAGTACTTTGTGGAGATCAATTTGGAGAGTCAACCATCTATCCGAGGACTTTTTCCAAAGGATATTGACGTGCATAGGACTTGTGAGGGAATCAGTGCCACCACAGGCATTCCTATCATACCTGGGGAGACGCTGCTTTTCATAGACGAGATACAAGTGAGTCAGGAAGCTATCATGTCGCTTCGTTATTTCAAAGAGGATTATCCAGAGCTACATGTCATAGCCGCGGGATCTCTGCTGGAGTTCACCCTGGAGGAGCTGCCTTCTTTTGGAGTGGGGAGAATACGCTCACTATACATGTACCCATTCTCCTTTGACGAATTTCTTATGGCGCAAGGACTGGAAACGACGGTCAGCTACAAGCACCAGGCTTCGCCTTCTTCTCCGCTTCCCGATGCCGTCCACAACAAACTGGTGGAACAATTGAAGACGTTCTATCTCGTGGGCGGTATGCCAGCCGCGGTCACAGAATGGATAGCGTCCAAAAGCTACATCGAGTGCGCCCATGTTCACAATGACATTCTGGACACCTACCAAGATGACTTTGCCAAGTATAAGTCGCGCGTGTCTCCAGCTTTGCTGAGAAAGGTCTTGCGCTCCGTAGCTTTGCAGGCAGGCAGCAAGTTTGTCTATAGACAGGTGGCCGACGATGTTCGCTCTTCGGTCATCAAAGCCGCGCTTCATCTATTGACATTGGCGGGACTGATAAAGCCGGTGACGCATAGCGATGGAAATGGTGTTCCACTGGGAGCAGAAGAGAATGATAGCTACAAGAAATATCTTTTTTTAGACTTGGGACTGATGCAGACCATGCTGGGCACTCCTGCCGCCAATGTCCTTTTGGCTTCGGAAGTTGATTTTGTCAACAAAGGGGCTGCTTCGGAAATGTTCGCAGGCTTGGAACTCGTCAAGAACCATGACTGTTTCCAAAAGGCAGAAATGTATTATTGGCAGAACATGTCAAGGGGTTCCAATGCGGAGATTGATTACCTGGAGGCCAAAGAGGGGGTGGTTGTACCAATAGAAGTGAAGGCTTCCACCAAAGGCAGTATGCAAAGCTTATGGCTATTTATGAGGAAGAAAGCCATTCACCATGCTGTTCGTACTTCCTTGGAGAATTTTGGGACGCTTGAGTATATTGACAAAGAAGCACAAAATGCACTCCGCCACATAGACGTTGTGCCACTTTATGCCATGAGCAATTTGTAGCACCACTTCTTGGTTGGACCGACTGGATAGTCGCTGTCAGTACAGTACGGGCTGTGATCGGCGTATCGATTGCAGCCCGTACTGGCGTCTTGCGCCCCTCTGCGCCCGCCCGAAAGACACGTTTTTGGCGAACATTTCGCACACAATGGACGAACCAAATAAAAATGTGCGCGCATTTGATAGGGAAATGGGTACTTTTGCACACAAATCATCAAAACAAACCTACGTATGAACATCATCAGACTTTTCCTGTTTCCGACAGAGTGGTCCGCCACGCTCGTCCTGTTTTTTTTCGCACTCCGCCGTATGGCCAACTGCCAGCACCTATGGGAGGTTTTGATCCTCTTGGGCTTCTTTCTATCCATCTTTTTCATGGTGTGTCTGGCCTCACTGACCTATGCGCACATGGACACGCACGTGAGGCTATGGGCCAAACTGATCGCCGTGCTCGCCACGCCAGTAGTCATGTACGCCGTGCCTGCATAGCGAGCAAAACGAGAAAAACGAGAAAAAACGAGAAAAATCGCATGGGCCGCGATCTAAATGAAAATGTGCGCACCATCGCTTGCGGAATGGCTAATTTTGCAAACGAATTCTGGCGACACCAGCAGCGCAAGAAAGGCGCGACGGACTGTCATCAAGGATGAGCATAGAGCGAAGGCCGCCCAGCGGCACGAGGTCTATCAAGAGAGAACCAATAAACAAAATGATCAACTCAAAACTATCAAAGTCATGAAACGAAGAAACATTTACATCGCCAGCACACTCGTGCTCGCACTGGTCCTGATGGTGGGATTCCCTACCTCGGCAAGACCTCAAATTAGCAAAATTAAGGTGGGAAAATTCAAGTCGCCTGATATGTTTATTCCCCCTATCGTCAAAATCCCGCAAACAGTAAAGCGAGTGGAAAAGCTGATCAAGATCCCCAACTTTGCGGTTCCCCAACCCAAGATGAATTCCGTGGCTTCAAGAACACACATCCTGCAGCTGCCGGAAGCTCCCTGTCCGAAGCCCGCCAAGACTGCAAAGCCCGTCAAAGCCTCCCCACTCCTCAAGGCCGCACCGGCTCCTGACCCCAAAGCAGCCAAGGAGAAGAAGCGCAAAAAAACGATTGAGACCATCATCAGTCGCTTCACGACCTACGCCGCTATCAACACCCAGCCGTGGGACTCCTACGATTCCACAGAGTTTCCGATCACCCTGGATCAGGAAAAGCTGGCAGAACTGATAGAGGAGGAGCTGCGCAACATCGGAGCTGACAAGGACTTGATCGTCAACCGTAGCGAGTATCAGTACGTCTATGCCACGATCCCGGCCAACTGCGAAGGCGTGCCGAGCATGATGTTCATGGCGCACATGGACATCACACCCGAGTGTGTCGGCGAGGACATCACACCCATCGTACACCGCAACTACGATGGCGGCGATATCCTGTTGCCAGCCGGCATCACCCTCAGTCCCCAGACGCCTCAGGGCAAGCACCTGGCCAACTGTGTGGGCAAGACCATCATCACGAGCGACGGCTCCACGCTGCTGGGCGCCGACGACAAGACGGGCTGCACAATCCTCGTCACGCTCATCGAGACCATCCTCAACGACAAGAAGCTGAAGCATGGCGACCTCCACTTCGTCTTCTCGCAAAACGAGGACATTGGCCGTGCCGCCGACCGCTTCGAGGAGGAGTATCTAGATGGACAGCCTGACATCGTCATCGACGTGGACGGCGACGACCCCACGGCCTTCTCGGTAGAGAACTTCACCGCGGTTGGACGCAACTACATCTTCCATGGCAAGAACGCTCACCCCGGCAACGGCTTCTACAACCAGTATGGCGACGCGCTGACCGCTGCTTCCTACTTCATAGGACAACTGCCGCCCGAGACTCATCCCTCGGCCAGCAAGGGCAAGGAGGGCTATATCCACTGCTACTCGGTCTCCCCCCTCGTCGACGTAGATGCCGATGATACACAACAGGAGTATCTCGTGAAGGTGCGCCTGCGCTATTTCGACCCCCTGGAGGGCAAGGCGTTCCGCCAGCTTCTGGACCGCGCCGCTGAGCTCACAGCCGAGGCTTTCCCCTATGTCGTGACCGAGGCTGAACCCGAGGTGATGCAGTATGAGAACGTGGCCTACACGATGTATCCCGGTCTGGACGACCTGATCGTCGAGGCGGCAGAGAAAGAGGGCGTGAAACTGACTCCCCGCAGCGAGCGTGGCGGCACGACAGCGGCCATGCTGGCGGCAAAGGGCCAGAAGGGCGGCCCCTGCCTCTACAGTGGACAACAGGCTGAGCACAGCGTCTACGAGTGGACTTGCGCCGAGGACATGTACCAGATGGTCATGGTGGCAAGATCCATCATCGAGACTGTGGCCAACCAGTGAGACCGGCCTCCGCTATCAAGGAGGAAAACTGAACCGAACGCTCGGAAAGGAACCGAAGATTCGGTAAGGAATGAACCCGGACATGCGGAAAGAAAGGAACCGAAGTCTCGGAAAGATATGAACTGAACACGCGGAAGGAAACGAACTGAACGCACGAAAGAACCGAAAGCAGACTCGCCCGCTTCACGGACGACCCGACCCAATAGCTGCTGCGCTTATCACAAGCAAACAGAGAGTAAAAACAACTTTGACTAAGACACTATATATATACCAACAAAAAAAGAAGGGCAAGCAGCGGGCAGACCTCTTACAGAAACCGCGCCAAACTCGTGTCGAGAGGACACCGGACGGCAGCAGGGGGAGGATCTGCCCACACGGGGGGAGGGAGCCGTGGAGCGAGGCGGGCGTTGCGTTTTGGCGGGACATCCGCCTCGCAGGGGCGTTTAACCTGAAAAAATTTTGGGCATCAGCGTTTTTTCCGTAACTTTGCAGAACAAGACATCAAGAAGCGTTATGGAAAGAGAAAGAATAGCGCGTGTGGACCTCCACTCGCCCCGTCCCTCGTCGGCGGCAGTGAGAGAGATGGCGGAAGCAGCGCGCACACAATACGTATTGATACAGTTGACCGACAACACCGTCTCCTTGGGCTACGGCGCGGAGCAAAGGCTGCTCCAGGTGGCCGACAGCACGGGGGCCGTCATGGTCTATGCCGACTTCTACGAGACGGAGGAGGGCCAGCGGACGAAGCACCCCGTGATAGACTACCAGGAGGGTGCGCTGCGAGACGACTTCGACTTCGGACCGCTGGTGCTCGTTAGGACGGACGCGATCCTGCGTTGCGACCTCGGCGCCAACTGGCTGTATGGTGGCTGGTACGACCTGCGTCTGCAACTGAGCCAGCAGGGCGAGATCTTCCACGTCAACGAATACCTCTACACGGAGGAGAAGCAACCCGTGAGCGCAGAAGGCGAACGACAGTTTGACTATGTCGATCCGCGCAACCGCGACGTGCAGGTGGAGATGGAGCAGATCGTGACGGAGCACCTGCGGGCAGTGGGCGGCCTCGTCCATACCGACCGCTACCAGAAGCCCGACGTGGAGTGCGACTTCCCCGTCACGGCCTCCGTCATCATCCCCGTGCTCAACCGCGCCAAGACCATCGGCGACGCGGTGGAGTCGGCCTTGGGACAGGAGACTGGCTTCGACTTCAACGTCCTCGTGGTGGACAACCATAGCACCGACGGCACCTCGGACCTGATAGAGCGACTGGCGGCCCGCGACCCGCGCGTCGTCCACATCATCCCCGAGCGCGAGGACCTCGGTATCGGTGGCTGCTGGAACTGGGCCATCAACGACCCGCGCTGCGGACGCTACGCCGTGCAGCTCGACAGCGACGACCTCTATCTCGACAGCCATACGCTGCAGCAGGTAGTCGATGCCTTCCAGGAGCAGGACTGCGCCATGGTGGTGGGCTCCTACCGCATGTGCGACTTCCAGTTGCAGACGCTTCCGCCGGGCGTGATCGACCACAAGGAGTGGACGGACGACAACGGAGCCAACAACGCCCTGCGCATCAACGGACTGGGAGCGCCACGGGCCTTCCTCACCTCGATAGCAAGGGGCATCGGATTTCCCAACACCAGTTATGGCGAGGACTATGCCATGGGACTGGCCGTAAGCCGAGAGTACCGCATCGGCCGCATCTACGACCCGATCTATCTCTGCCGCCGCTGGACGGGCAATAGCGACCACGGACTGAGCATCGAGAAGACCAACGCCAACAACTTGTACAAAGACCGACTGCGCACCATCGAACTGCGGGCGCGCATCAGCCTCAACAACGACCTCAAAGCATGACGCTCTCCGAGTTTTTCCACAATCAGATGGCCACATGGCCGGAGACGGCCGCACGCTACGCCGACCTGGCACGCGTGGAGGTGAGAGACTTCGGTGCGGTCAGTGCTCAGTACAACCCCGCACGCATGGTGAGCACGGGGGCCAAGGTCGATAAGAAGACGCTGGCCCAGCGCCCCTGCTTCCTCTGCAAGGACCATCGTCCTGAGATTCAACAGGAATGGGCCTTTGGCGAGGACTTCGACGTGCTCGTCAATCCCTTCCCCATCCTCCCGACCCATTTCACGATCGCCGCCAGGCGACACCGCCCCCAGACGATCCTCGACACCTATGCCACGCTCTACGAACTGGCTGACCGCTTCGAGGGCACCCTGTTCTTCTACAACGGGCCGAAATGTGGGGCCAGTGCGCCCGACCATCTCCACTTCCAGGGGGGAGACGGAAGTGTGGTGCCGCTCTGCCGCGACTGGCGCGGATGGAGGGAGCGGCTACGGGAGGTGGCGCGGCTGGACGCCGACAACCGCCTCTGCACCATCGAGGACTACCCCTTCCCCACCCTGGTGCTGATCAGCAACGACAAAACCCTGGCGCAGACGCTTTTCCGCAGGGCCTATGCCGCCCTGCCCTGCCATCCCGACGACACCGAGCCGATGCTCAACGTGCTGGCATGGCGAGAGGAGGACAGCGTCGTCACCATCCTGCTGCCTCGGGAGAAGCACCGCCCCGCCTGCTACACGGCCTCGTGCGAAGCAGACCGCATGCTCATCTCGCCGGGTGCGCTCGACATGGCAGGACTGGTCATCACGCCGCGCAAGGAAGACTTCGACCGCCTGACGCCCTCGCTGCTGGTGAAGACGGTCGGCGAGGTGGCGCTTGGGCAGGAGGCCTTCGCCAAGGTGTTGCGCCGTTTGCAGGAACCGAGGGTCGCCGTAGGCATCACGAGCGGGCCGGAGGTGGCCTTTGTCCTGGAGGACGCATTCATGGTCGACGGCACGCTACAGACGGGACCGCAGACCGTGAGGGCGAAGGACGGAAGGCTTCTTTGGCAGGAAAACTCATACGACACGCTCACGTTCGCTCCCCATTCCCCGCAGTCTTCGTTCACGCTGCCCGAGGTCACGATCGGCATCGGATTCCACTGGGAGCGCAAGGAGGCGCAGACCTTCGAGGGGATGCTGCGGCTGGAGGCCGACGGCGATCGGGTGTGGGTCATCAACGAACTGCCCGTGGAGCGCTATCTCGCCTGTGTCATCTCCAGCGAGATGCGGGCCACCTCGTCGTCATCGCTCCTGCGGGCCCATGCCATCATCTCCCGCAGTTGGCTCCTGACGCAGATGGCGCATCGCATCAATGCGGACCATCCCTCGGAGGAGACCTGTGGAGGATGGGAGACGGAGGAGGAACTGGTGCGCTGGTACGACCGCGACGACCACCAGCGCTTCGACGTATGCGCCGACGACCATTGCCAGCGCTACCAGGGCATCACCCGCATGGTGTCGGATCATGTGGAGGAGGCGATACGCAGCACCTATGGACAAGTATTGTGGGACGGCAAGGGCATTTGCGACGCGCGCTTCAGCAAGTGTTGCGGCGGTGCCACGGAGGTTTTCTCGGCCTGTTGGCAGGATGAGGACAAGCCTTATCTCGCCGCCTTCCTCGACCGCCCCACGCAAGCAGGTCAGGCGGCAGACGCGCTGCCCGACCTGACCGACGAGGAGACGGCCCGCAAGTGGATTCTCTCCGCACCCCCCGCTTTCTGCAACACGCAGGACAAGCAGGTGTTGCGCCAGGTGCTCAACGGCTACGACCAGGAGACAGCCGACTTCTATCGCTGGCACATCGACTACACGCAGGAGGAGCTCGCCAGCCTCATCGCCCGCAAGACGGGACTGCGCTTTGGCAAGATTCTCGACCTCGTCCCCCTGGAGCGCGGCAAGAGCGGACGCATCGTCCGCCTGAAGATCGTGGGCACGGAAAGGGAGCGCGTCATCGGCAAGGAACTGGAGATACGCCGCACGCTGAGCGATAGCCACCTGAAGAGCAGCGCCTTCGTCGTCACGACGCAGCAGGGCGCCGACGGCATCCCGCAGTCGTTCCACCTCTCGGGCGCAGGCTGGGGCCACGGCGTGGGACTGTGTCAGATCGGGGCGGCCATGATGGGCGAGAAGGGCTACGACCACGAGGCCATCCTCCGCCACTACTACCCTGGCGCCACGCTGAAAACGCTTTACAAACCTTCCATAGAACAATGATTATGACCGAGAATAGCAAGCGACATATCAACCCGTGGGCGTGGGTGCCCTCCCTCTATTTTGCCGAGGGACTGCCCTACGTCGCCGTGATGACGATAGCCGTCATCCTCTACAAGAAGATGGGCATCTCCAATACGGACATCGCCCTCTATACAGGCTGGCTCTACCTGCCGTGGGTCATCAAGCCCTTCTGGAGCCCGATGGTCGATCTCGTCCGCACCAAGCGGTGGTGGATCGTCACCATGCAGGCGGTCCTCGCCATCGCCTTCGCGGGCATCGCCTTCTTCATCCCCGCACAGTTTTTCTTCCGGCTCACGCTGGCGTTCTTCTGGCTGGTGGCCTTCACGTCGGCCACCCACGACATTGCGGCTGACGGCTTCTACATGCACGGCCTCGACAGCCACGAGCAGTCGTTCTTCGTCGGCATACGCAGCACGTTCTATCGCATCTCCACCATCGCGGGACAAGGACTGCTCGTCATCATCGCGGGACTGATAGAGGACCATACGGGCAAGATACCGCTCTCCTGGACGGTGGTCTTCGCCATCCTCTCCATCCTCTTCTTCCTCGCGAGCCTCTACCACGCCTGGGCACTCCCCAGACCTGCCTCCGACCGCCACGCCCCCGACCGCACGGTGGGTGGCATCCTGCGCGAGTCGCTGCTGACGTTCCGTTCTTTCTTCATGAAGAAGAACATCGTCCCCGCCCTGCTCTTCATGTTGCTCTTCCGACTGCCCGAGGCGCAACTCGTCAAGATCATCAACCCCTTCCTTCTCGACCCGATAGCGAAGGGAGGACTCGGCCTCTCGACCAGCACGGTGGGCATTGTCTATGGCACGGTGGGCATCATCGGACTGACCTTGGGTGGCATCCTCGGTGGCATCGCTGCCTCGCAAGGGGGACTGAAACGCTGGCTCTGGCCGATGGTCTGCGCCATCACGCTCCCCGACCTCGTCTATGTCTATCTCGCCTACGCCCAGGACAGCGCGCTATGGATCGTCAATACCTGCGTCTTCATCGAGCAGTTTGGCTACGGCTTTGGCTTCACGGCCTACATGCTCTACCTCATCTATTTCTCGGAGGGCGAACACAGCACGTCCCACTACGCCATCAGTACGGGCTTCATGGCCCTGGGAATGATGCTGCCGGGCATGATGGCCGGATGGCTGCAGGAGCTCATCGGCTACCGCCACTTCTTCCTCTGGACAATCCTCTGCTGCGCGGCAACGTTTGTCGTCTGCCTCTTCATCAAGATCGACCCTGAGTTTGGCAAGAAAAAACAGCAGGGCTAAGGGAAAATAGTACAATGATGGAAAAGGGAAGCAATCTGGTAAGAGAAAGGGCTGCAAGGGCCTGGGAACGCCACCTCTCATGGGTTCCCACGCTCTATCTGCTGCGCGGCATACCCTATGTCGCCATCCTCGCTCTCGTGCCCATCGTGCTCAACCGCATGGAGGTGAGCAATGCGGTCAACCTCTTCTGCTGCTCCTTGGCCCTCATCCCCTTCATCCTCCGCCCACTGTTGGGCCGCTTCTCCCGCCAACTGACCGACTGCCACCATCTCATCCTCTACGCCGAAGTGCTGATGGGACTGATCTTCCTGGCCATGGGGATCGTGCTGCGGCTGAAAGTATGGCTTCCCGCCTTCCTCCTCCTCTTCTACGCCGAGGCCTTGGCGGCGGCCTTCCACGACGTAGGAATCGGCCGCTACTTCATGATCTGCTCCGAGCGTCGCTTCTACCAGCAGGTGCCCGCCACACGGGCTGCCGCCACCTGCGCCGCCTTTGCCCTGGCGCTGGGCATTCCCGCGATGGTGGGAGGCAACCTGGAGGTGATCCATCGCCGCATACCGATGGCGTGGAGCACGGTCTGCGAACTGCTGGGGGGCTTTATCCTCCTGCTGGCGGTCTATCATGCCGTGGTCCTCGTGCCGCTCGGTGAGCAACTGGTGCGCAAGCGCAACGACTACAAGGCGCTGCTGATCGAAGACCTCCGCAAACTGACGGACCGTCGCTATTTCCGCTTCGAGATGCTCTTCCTGCTGCTCTTCCTCCTCCCCGAGGGCTTCTTCTACCGCGTCGGCATCCTGTTTCTTGTCGACCCCGGGAGCAATGGCGGACTGAGCCTCTCGCCACAGGAACTGGCCTTCACCCAGGGCACGGTGGGTGCCTTCGCCATGCTGCTCGGTTGCCTGCTCGGCGGACGCTGCATCCACCTCCACGGCTTCCGCTATTGGCTGTGGCCGATGACGCTCGCCATCACGCTGCCAAAAGTGTTCTACGTCCTGATGGCCTACACGCTTACGACCAGCTTCTCCCTGATCACCCTCAGCGTCTTCCTGGAGCAGTTTGGTTTCGGCTTCGGCATCATGGCCTTCGTCGCCTACCTCGCCCACCTCTCACGGGGTTACCATCCCGTCATGTTCTACTCCTACTGCTTTGCCCTCGCCGCCATCGGCATCACGGTCTCGGGCGCACTCTCCGGCATCCTCGCCGACTATCTCGGCTACCGCATCTACTTCGCCCTACTGATGCTCCTCTCCCTCACCTCCTATCTCGCTGCTGCCTTCGTCCGCACCGAACCGATAGAGGGTCTGAAACTGTGATCATGGCGAGAAAGGGTACCATAAATGACACGTTTTCGCCTTGACTATTTCCTGCTGATTGTCCTGGCGAAGCGTTGTATATAGTTGTTTCGCTACAAGCAACCTTGGGTCTGCATAGGCCTCGAAGAGGCGATGTCCCCGCGAAGCGTTGTAATTTGTTGTAAAAGTTGTTCAAGTTGTTTTTTTATATGTCCACGTATTGTCGACAGGCAATATCCCCCGCGAAGCATTGTTCATAGTTATAAAAGTTATTCAAGTTGTTTTCTATATGTCCACGTCGAATCCCTCCATGTCCCGGACGAACCTGACAAAGGGTCTGAAACTGTGAGCGAGGACAGAGGGTCTGAACTTTTTCTCCCTGCTACTCGCTTTTTCCAGAAATTTTGTGTAAGTTTGCATCCATGAAGCAATTATTGACCATCCTTGGGCCCACGGCAAGCGGCAAGACGACCCTTGCCACACGCCTTGCCTATGAGCTGGACGGCGAAGTCATTTCCGCCGACAGTCGTCAGGTCTATCGAGGCATGACGATCGGCACGGGCAAAGACCTCGCCGACTATGTGGTGGAGGACAAGCCGATCCCCTACCACCTGATAGACATCTGTGACCCGGGGACGAAATACAACCTCTTCGAATACCAGCGCGACTTCCTCCAGGCCTACGAGGACATCCGCCGTCGTGGACGCCAGCCCGTGCTCTGTGGCGGCACAGGACTCTATATCGAGGCCGTGCTGCGGGGCTACCAGCTCTCGCCCGTGCCCCAGAATCCCACGCTGCGGGCAGAACTGGAGGGGAAGACGCTCAACGAGCTGACCGTCATCCTCCAGAACCTGAAGGCCCGCAACCACTCCACGATGCACAACCGCACGGATGTGGACTCCTGTCAGCGGGCCATCCGCGCGATAGAGATAGAGGAGTACAACCTCCATACGCCCACAGAGAACCGCCAGGTGCCACCCATCCCCTCCACCATCATCGGCACATGGGTTGATAGGGAGACACGTCGCGCACGCATCACGCGCCGCCTGCGCCAACGACTGGAGGAAGGAATGGTAGAGGAGATAAAAGGTCTGCTCAAGACAGTCCCCGCCGAGGACCTGATCTACTACGGTCTGGAATATAAGTTTGTCACCGAATATGCCCTCGGCCGCACCTCCTACGACGAGATGTTCAGCCGCCTGGAAATCGCCATCCACCAGTTTGCCAAACGACAAATGACCTGGTTTCGGGGCATGGAGCGCCGCGGCCTCACCATCCACTGGATCGACACGCAGCGCCCCATGGCAGAACAAGTGGCGGAGGTATTGCGCCTCATGGCGTAAGTTTTATGAAACGCGTCTCATGGCGTGACTTTTATGGACAAAGGCATAAAAGTCACGCCATGCTTTTATTTTCTCAATAAGCCCACAACATTCTGCACCAGGTTCACGGCCTCCTGCTGCGTAGGCTTTTGCTTCCGCGCCAGCAGCACCTGCACCAGATAGGTCTTCCCCTTGCCGACCGTCACGACCTGAGCATAACTGATCGAATGGAGAGTAAACTCACTCGGCGTCACCACCGTGTCGCGGACCACCTCCCCCGCAGCCCTCGCTATCGAGTCGGTGGGGATAAACGGGACTGGATCGCAGTTGTAATCGACGGTTTCCATCTTCCTGGCCTTGACACAAGCGACGAGTTTGTTGGAATCCTGTTTCGTGCAAGCATCGAGCTGGTTGTTGGAAACCTGTTTCGTACAAGCATCGAGTTTGATGGAAACCTGTTCCGTGCAAGTATCAAGTTTGTTGGAAGCCAGCTCCGTCACTCTGATCTCCATGCGTTCGCAACGCTCGTAGTCATACACATTCGCATGGCCTTCCACCACCTTGCAGATCCGATCCTGCAGCGAATGGTCAATATGGTCCGCCACCCAGCGCTTCTCTGACCAAAGGTCGTAGAGCGTATAATAACCATTGCGCCTCATCTCCAGCACACCAAGCCGATTGTTGGCCGTGTGAAAGGCGAAGGAGTCAAACTCCGGTTTCACCAGCATTCCGTAACGGTCGCGCAAACCCACCTTCCCCGTCTCCGGGTCTTTGACGACGAGAATGCCCGGGTAAGCATCAAGACGCTGACGGTACACCCTGGCAACATCCAGGCAACAGTAGGGATTGCTGCCAATAGCCATGCAGGGCAGCAATACGCCCAGATAGCCCACAACGACTATATAGAAAGGCAGGTCCTTCACGCTCCTGAGGAGTCCGCCACAAGCATAGGCCATCGCACAAAGACTGAGAGCGAGCATCGCCACACGCTCCACCCCCGCGTCAAACTGCGACAAGAAGAACGGGACCATGGCAATAACCACCACCCACAGTTTCCCCATCGCCACACCACGGAGCCTTTGCAGCAGATAAAGACTGACCATGGGCGCCACAACACAAGCCAAGGCGCAAGCACGGTCGTAGAGGGCCAGCCCGAAATACAAGGCAAAGAGCGCCACCAACAGCAAGGCGCAGTAGGTCTTGGCCCGTCGGTCCGTCCAAAGCAACAGTCCCATCGCTTCCTTCCACGTCAAGTTGTCCACCATACTGCCCTTGCGCATCGCATTGACGGCATAGGCAACGACAGGAAACAGTCCCAGCCATACTTTCAGCACCCACGGGAACACTTCCTCCCCTGGCTTGTCCGTCTCCATGCCCATCACGGCATACGCCTTCGAGGTAACAAACCACATATGCACATCAGCATCCATCAACCATTTGAGTGCCATCAGTGCAAGAGCAACCAGCCCCGAGGCCCAAGCCTTTTTCTCACCCTTGTAAAGGGCGAACGAGCACACGATGCGAAACAGTACCATCAATGCCACTAGATTGACAGGGAAGTACGGGAACCAGCCATAGCCGACTACCACCACGCCTATTGCCCACAAGAAGCAGATAGTCCAATCCAAACCATAAAACGCCTTCTTCATACTACTGTTAATTTCTTTTTCCATCATAATGATTTCCTTTGTTTTGATTTATAGATTTACTTTGTCATCTTATTGATTTATTGATTCATTTTGTCACCTTGACGATTTCTTTGCCAACGTGTTGTTTCTTTTGCTATCGTAATAATTCTTTTGCTTCAACTCAAGTCTATTCCCTCGCTACTCCACTTCCATCAGAATAGCCGTATAGTTATCGTCGCCATACTTCCAGCAGCTAAGGTCGAAACCATGCAGTATCTCCTCCAGCGACTTCGCCTCCATCATCCTTGCCTCCAAGTCCTCGGACTCCATACTCTTGTGAACCCCATCGGAACAAAGCAAAATCCGGTCGCCCGAACAAACAGGAAACTGCACCACGTCGGCAATCGCCTCCTCCGGATGACTGCTGAAGAAACTGCGCGCCACGATCTCGTACCCAAAGCTCAACCTCACATGGTCCTGCGTCTGATACACCACTCCCTGGCCTGGCCGCTGCAGATAGCACCTGCTGTCTCCCACATGAGCTATGGTCACAATGTCCCCCTCGATGCTTGCCATCACCAGCGTCGTTCCCATCTCCTTCACTCCTACCTCTCTCGCCTTCTGCTCGATAGCACGCGTCGCCTCCTGGCATGCCTCCACGACCTTATCCTCGCTATCCCTTTCCTCCGCATGCTGCTCCCAGTATGCCGATACAGCATGGGCCACCGTCTCGCTCGCCACTTCTCCACAAGCGTGACCACCCATCCCATCACACACGATACCCCAAAAGCGCCCCCTCTCCTGCTGGTCCATGACCACGAAGAAGTCCTCATTGTTAGAACGCCTTCCCTCCTTACTGATTGTCGCATACCTGATCTTCATTGCTTGTCCTTTCTTTATATCCATATAGTTATTTCAACATCACTCGAAGCCATCACACTCCTTAATGACAAAGAGGGGATGAAAGTAACCCATCTATCACTGGAAAAACCTTGAAACTATAAAAAAATCCACAAATATTGGCAACCACTCAAAAACCATCCATAGCCCTCCTGTATAAAAAAACGAAAAAGGTTATTCACAACTCCAGTCTGAATTGGGAACAACCTATACCAAAACGCAGGGGTATCATAACGTCACTTGTACCTTTTTATAACGACATGCCCTATACGCTCAAGTTCCTTTTGCCTCTCTCGTTTCATGTTCAGCTTCTCCACATTACAGCCATGGTCATTGCTGTCCGTAAAATACCCCTCTATGCCATCATCAAGAACGACATAGAGTTGACGATATAGCTTGTCCTCTATTTGGCAAAGACGGGCTTCCCCGCGTTCCGTGTTGCGCATACTTCGCCATACCTTGTCGCACCATTCTATACTATCTTCATGATAGTTTGAGTTACCGCAAACTAGATGCGTCATGAAAGTCAATAATCCCCAAAGTAATCCCATATATCCATTAAAATTTGAAGCGATAATATCCCTCAGAAGTCGTTATAGCATATCTCCCTGCATCTGTAAATTTGATTATTGAGGGAGTACGATGATAGTCATGGATTGCCTGTTGGACATTTGAAGGCAAATTCCTATAATAAACACCTCGTTCGCAACAAGCAACTTTTCCGCTATCTGAAATAAACATATACTTAATATTTCCATACTTTTCTTGAGCTACACTACAGAAATCACGTATATCTTCGTTTGACCAAGAATAATGCTTGTTGGTTATAATAACCCAGTCCTTCTTGGAATTAAACGATGCAGAGAATATGGTCTCTGCCCTTTCATTATATTCTCTGAGTTTTTTAATAAAAGAAGGAGGAGCTCCCTTTGCCGAAAAACCATTTTTGCCCACGATCACAACATAAGAAAGCCCATCTATAACATTAACATCCGTAATCGTTTGCTTTTTACTATTGATATTATGCAATTTCTCATGAAGTCCATCTGGCGCATTGTGGCAAGCAAAGCCATTGACTCCATATACGATAACACCTTCGCCAGTATCTGTTACGGCTGCTATTCTTAAAGATTCCCATTCACTAATTATTTTTCGCAAATTAGAATAATCGACAACGGCGGAGTCTTCCGTTTCTACAGTTATAGAAACGGTTTGAGCAGAGTCATTTACACAATCTCCATCAGAGGTGTCCACAAAGAATTCTTCGTAAAAAGGTAGATCTTTCAACCACGAAGGAAGATTAATGTAAGGATAAGCAAAATAAAGTAAACAAGCCGCTATGAGTATTCCGCTAACCCATCCCCATCGATTGCCATTTGAAGGCTCTTCGTCTGGGAAAAACATTTGCCCCATGACTATTTTTCTCCTATTTTAGTGCCCACGATTGAAAAAGAACTCTATGTTTGTTAGACTACTTTCTATAAAAGGCTGCTGCCTTCCATTCGTGTATCCATTCACCAAAGCATTCACTTCTTGAAAGAAGAATGATAACGGAACACGCGGCTTGTCCAACATTTCCAGCAAAGCTTTAACATAAGGACTATGAGCTCCACATGGGCCATCGCTTGCCACAAAATTTGGAGACGTCGCATATGCCACGAGAGCATTTTGGGCGTTTGTTTGATATAAACCTTTACACCCCTCTTCAAAATTGCTACGGCAAGCATCTATTATGGCTATTTTTATTTTACAGCCAACCCCATCTAGTAAGTTTATAATAGTGTCAATACTATAGAATCCATCATCAATGGGAACCATATATGTACGACCATTATGTGATATTCCATGACCAGAATAAAACACTAATGCTAGCTCGCAATTTTGAGCTCTCAAAGAAAAATTTTTCAGAATCCTCGCAAAATCAGAATTCCTAGCCTCTTTAACAACTATTGTATCAAAGCCGAGCATTCTCAACTTCGTCGATAATATTTCTGCATCACCAACACAATTATTCAAAGGAGCAAAACCATTTCTTTTATATGCACAATTTCCTATGCATAATGCCAAACGATCGCATCGTGTTTGTGGCGTCGGATTCTGTTTTTGTTGCCAAAGTTCACTCGTAAACTCATATATTATTTTTCCTTCATACCACACACCATGATGATGCTGATTTCCATCAGCATCAAACAAACAACCAGTTCCTTGTTCTTTATCATCTACCCAGCTACCTATATAGCGACTTCCATCGCTATATATAAATGTACCTTTGCCATGTCTTTTTCCATGGACTAAAGCACCATAATAGAAGCCGTTGGCGAACAATTTAGATCCCATCTTCTACAGATTTTTCAAAACGCTCTGAAACCATGCTATAGCTTTTTTATCCGTCAGCATCCCAGAAGCGCTAATCGCCTCAGCATAGCCTACTTTTGAAGACACAAAGAACTCATGCCTACCACTATTGCAAGTCAACCTCATTTGTATAAGTGGAGCACGCCTCCCACAACGCTCGCAATGTATATACGCATGCTCATCCAAATATAGTCTTCCTCCACAGCTACCCCCATGAGTCCAATACTCAGGAGGGTAGCTGTATCCATATTCTTGGCATTTTGGACAGGGCATGTACAAAAAAACACGTTTCATACCTACGCCTTGTTATCAATAGAGTATTCGTTCAACATAGTTATCAACTGCCCTATAGGTTTTCCTTCAAATAACGAGTATTGGTCAGTCGGAACAGTATATTTTTTCAACAATTGCTCCACAATGTCTTCATTAGGCAACTCCAATGATACGACCTTCCCAAACCTCTTGTAACCTAAATACTTATTAGCAGCCTCTACACTACCATCATGAATCAAAACCATAAAGACCATAGATCTTTTGTTTATCGAATTGGCTTCCAATGTAATTTTTTCTATATACTGTTGATAGACACTAGACTCTGGCAAGTGGGAAACAAGTACAATAGAAGGCGCAATCTGTTTTGCCTTTGAGAACTTTCTTTCTATTTCCGCAAAAGCTTCGGCCTGGTCTTTGGACAACAATCTCATGAAATCCAAGTCGATAATCTCATACCCAAACTTAGATGCGAAAGCATAAATCAGCGTATGCTTTCCAGAACCAACAGGAGCGGCAAGGACAAAGTTTGCAAATGATGGACGAGTTTGTATGGATTCGGCATTTGCAAATTCCTTCATTTTATGCTGCAATTGAGTTAATTCATTCTTGCACTCATCCACTCCAATAAGGTCATCCCACGGAACTTGATAGGCACTTGCGTCTTCATTTCTCATAGCTGTTGGAATGATATGTTTCATCGATTCATATAGATCTTCTGCAGAAATACGACTTTCCTCCATGGATGAAGTTTCCTCCAGTTTCCCTGACAGGCTGTCTATCTTGACGTTTCGTCTTACTGCAAGCATTGCTGCTTCACGGTAAAGCAATGAGAGATCTGCTCCCGAATATCCATTCGTAAGGTCAGCTATCCTTTTCAATGTTTGCACCGTGACATTTTCGTCGAAAAGGTGCTTTCTATCCAGCTTGATATACTTTTGCAAAATATCAAGCCGAGCTGCTGTGGCGGGTAATGGAACTTCAAACTCAAGATCAAATCGTCCAGGCCTCCTGAGAGCAGGGTCTATCGCATTGATTCTATTAGTTGCGCCTATAACGAAGACATTGTTGTTCTTCATACCATCCATCAGGTTAAGCAGCGTTGCAACAATAGAGACTTGGTATTCTGCAGCTGTTTCACTACGGACTGACGCAATAGAATCTATCTCGTCTATAAAAATCACACAATTACCTTTTGTCTGAGCTTCTTCAAACTTCTCGCGCAATCGTTGTTCACCAACGCCGACATACTTAGACATCAACTCTGGCCCCTCTATCGATATAAAAGCTGACCCCATTGTCTGTGCTACCGCACGAGCTATCATGGTCTTTCCGTTACCAGGAGGACCATACATGATCATACCTTTTGGGGGTTTAATTCCAAAACGAGCGAGCTGGTCAGGATATGTGATTGGCAACTGGATAATTTCTCTAAGTTTTTCAATCACATTAGACAATCCGCCAATTTGCTTAAAATCAATTACCTTTTGTTGGTTTTTAGGAAGTCCTTCTAAAAAGATTTTAGTATCCTTTCCTATAACAAATGGCTGCGTGTGAGACTCTGGGCGCGGGAAAATGCTATCAACAACACCAACTACCACATTTTTTGTTCGTGGCTTCATGAATGCGCATTGGTTGACGAATGTGAGGCCATTCTGTATTCTAAAATTGCGCCTTGCTTTTTCTGCCTCTTCCTCAGACCAATTGACTACTTCGTTTTCATTAAGCCTGACCGTCACAGATTCCGCCTTTGCACATTCAGATATTACCACAGGGGTAATTGTAACTTCTGTGTTTTTATCAAAGATAATACTTTTATGAAAAAGCTCACTTGGGATCCATATGTATCCTTCTTCTACTTCTACTCTCGGATTAATAGAAGCAACCGTACCATAGATGGTGAAACGATTCAACGGAGATAGACATTCTATGCAAATATACTGGGGAGCTCTTTGGGAAGCCTCTAAAATCCCCAATTCCAACATCGCATTGGGCGTAAGCCACATATGCATGTCATTAGGAGGAAACCTTAGAGTGTTCCCAGATGAAAGAAAACGCTTTATTTTAACGTTAATTTTATTCATATGCATAAATGATAATAGTTCCGTAAGGAATAATGCGAGTTGCACCATTAATCAAAGGGTACAGAGGGGATGCACTCTGTTTTTACCCCTTGTTAGCAAGACAAGCCTACACTGACCCGCTCTCTTTCTTACAGATCTCAAGACACATATACCCTATCAATAATGTTCGAGATTCTTGAGCACTTCCATCAGCCACGGAAGACCTGCTTTCCTAACCAATTGACTGGCAGCGGATATCACATCAGCATAGGCGGCAACGTCCGTCAGCTCTACATAGTCATCGTCTGAGCTACTATGAGTAGAACATCTGTACCTCCACTTCATTAGATGCTCTGTATACCCGCATTCTTTGCAGTAATAGAAAGCATTGTCACCGATATAAATGTCACCATCATCTACATCGTGAAGCCATTTACTTGGAGGCACATTAATTCCCCGCTCATTGCAAATAGGACATTTAATATACAATCGATAGTATGTCGCACCATTTTTCTTGAAACTATCAATAACTACGTCGCACATAATTCAATACGTTGATACTATTTTATATAATTCAAAAATTTCTCCTTTAAGCTTGGTTTGCTTGCCAAATTTTCTTCTTTTGACACCTCTGGTTTCTCATTTATAGGATGAGACTCGGAAACACACGCAACAGGCTCGTCTTTTGTTGGACTGTTAGCTATTTCTGGTTGATCCAAAGGTGCTGACATAGATGCTTCATCAAGTTCATTTACAAGACCTTCTACAGATGTATCATCATTGGTATCTACTGATGTTTGATCTGTTTTTTCAGAAGATACTACGTCTATAATGTTCTCAGCATGAGAAACATCTTTTTTCTGATAATCTAAACACATGTCCTCAAAATCCACAGGATCTTCATACTCTGTAATTATAGGAGTCACCTTTTGCTCGATAGGGTTATCAGAATTTTCAGCAGCTACAAAACTATCATTTTCATTTGAAGAGTTGTCCTTTGCGTCTTTCGAAGCAATAAACTCCTCTATACTTCCTTCAGATACAGATGGGACCGCTTTGGAAACCTCGGGCAAATAATTGCTAACTGTTCTAAATACTACAATAGCAGGCATAACCTCATCATACATCTGAAGCATAGCATTTATCAATCGCTTATACCCATCGACTTTATCGCCACGCTTATGAATAGTAAATTCGACTTCTCCCTCAGAACTCTCATGGTGACTTTTCTCATGATTGTGTTCGATGACCTCGATCAAAGTTTCCATAGACTGCGCAATAGCCTCAGCCTTTTCGTCATCATTGTACGAAGATATTCCAGGAATAACTGCTACATATTTCTCGACCACCTGCATTATCTCAGCTACATTCTTTACTTGTTGATTCAATGATACGATAATAGGTAGTACAAAAGCATCCACCTCGTTGAATGGAATAGAGTCTCCTCGTCCACCATACCACTCAAGCAAATCGCCAAGAAAATATTTTACTGCAGAAGTGAAAGTTTCTTTATCATCAATCTTTGTTTGAAAATACAACGCAGACAACTGAAGCTGTATTTCTCCCAAAAATGAGTTGCGCGAAGGTGGATTTCTCTCATCGTCATGAAGATCACGATCTGTTCTTACCGCCGTGGTTATCAGTTCGCCATTTGCCCTTCCATCGAGCCTAACGGCTTCGGTATAAATTTCCAAACGCTCCAATGCAACCATCATACGATGGAAGACATCGTCAAGTCGCTGCATTTTAGCCCGAATCTGATCTTGAGTTAGATTTACCATAATTATTAATTTATTAATTTTAATATTTCACAAAATTTAGCAACGCCATATTTTTTCATGATTATTTGCCCCAACATAGAAACAACGTAAGCATAGTCCATACTCATATACCCATCCTCTGCCTCTGAATCTAGAGCCATGGAGCCGTCGTCTTCGTTGACTGCCCATTGTGTACAAGGTGCTTCTATCCCTTCGTCTGGACAAACAATAAATGCAGTATCCATGTCAAAATACAAAATGCTTTCCGTCTCAGCTAAGTGCCAAAGTAAAGGATGAGAGTCTATGCCGTTCTCTCGCTTTAACGGGGGTACGAAAAACAATTCTACCATTTGTTCTGATAGAATTATGGATTCGTCTCTTGATGGACTAGGATCGTCTTCTTCATCACAATCTTCTTCCATACCATGATTAGTATTAATAAAAAGCTCATGATATGTGCGTTCTTTCATATCCTCCGTTACCAAACTAACGCCAAGGAGGTCTTCACCAATTATCAGCACAATGTATTTATCAGAGCCTATTTGCTTAGAAGAAAAAACAAACCTACCATCCTCCGTTACAGCCTCTTCCCATTCGAAAGATTCTCTTCCGAGGAGTTTTTCAAGACTAAGCATCAGGTTATTGGGCTCAACACCAATTTCTACCCACGACGAAGGAAACCCAAAGTTTGATAATGAATTAATAAGACAGGTAAAGACCTTTTTATCAGACGACCTTGCAACAAACGAGACACTACCCCCATACTTTGTGTAATTATTAATGCTGATAGCTTTTTCGTTTCTCAACATAGGGCTGTCGCTTTTCACATATTCCTCTGCGTCTATATCGTATATATTTGTCTCACCTAACGTAACATCATGTAGTGACAATAGGATAGAAACTACATCCGAACATTTTTTCAAGCTTGCTCCACAAGTGGGACAAAACTTACTGTCAGAAGGAAGAATTCTCTTTCCGAAATCACTACACGAAGGATTGGTGCAAGCAATAAGCTCACCTGCTCTATCCTGGGACACTTCTATCTTTTTGCCTGTCTCGGGACAGAAATTAGTATTGTCAGAATGCTCCTGACCACAATGTGGGCACTTCATATTAATATAGTTATTCTAATACTTGCATTTTTCAATTGTACAAAAGATTCCATGTTTATCTTTAGCACAATCTAAACACTTTACAACGATTCTTTTATATAGCGTCATGGATAATTTGCAACTTCACATCAACTCACACCCATTTAGATATACAGTCAAGCGCATCCCCGACAGTGTTTATAGCTTGAGCGTCTTCATCAGATATACTCATACAGAATTCTTTTTCAAACTCCATAATAAGCTCTACCATATCCAACTCGTCAGCGCCCAATTCTTCAACAAATCTTGCAGACGATATGACTTCGCTTTCATCAACACCAAGTATATCAACAATAATCGGACATACTCTCTGAATTAAGGAATCATCATAATATGCCCTTGTATTTTGGGGATTATTAATCGATTTTTTGTGCCTGCGTTTATTCGTTTTTAGACGCTTACGAGCTTTCTTTATCTTTCCTCCACATGTAGGACAAAACCTACTATCAGATGGAAGTATCTTCTTGCCATAATCAGGGCAAGAGCTATTTCCACAAGCTATTAGCACTTCAAGCTTGACACCGCAATGGCTACAGAAATTCGAGTTTTCCTGTATTTCTTTGTTGCAATTTGGGCATTTCATAAATTTCATAACGACTAAAAATAATTAAGCTCGAATAGTTTCTCCTGTTTTTTTTAATATCCACTCTGATTGAGGACATATAAAGGCCATGACACCATTAACTTCAGATATTACTAAAAGCGCATGGTAATCTCCACATATTTTATCATCTGAAACAAAAACGAAGTCATCTTCAGAAGCGTCATAATCGTCATTGTCAATTTCAATTTCACTAAACCCACAATTCTCTATCAAGTTTGCCAGCTCCCATAGTTCCATATCATCACCTATAGCATCCTCAACAGAAAAGCTGACAACAGAAACGTTTTTTTCTTTATTTACCAAAACGCTTTTGTTAATTAAACCACATGGCACCATCTTATTGAGATCTTCGAGGAAATTAGGATCGTTTACTTCCCGCATACTAAAATTATACACCAGACAAGCAGAAACGTTCTCGTCATTTTCAAATAAATAGCAATTCTTTTTCGAATCGTCTGATTTACGAAATCCCAAACGACGCAAATCTCCGATTTTTGTTCTTCCTAAAACAATTCCTCCGTAATCAACAACTCCATCTTTAAGTTTTTGAAGAAAAAGACTCAAAGCATTTTTTTCACTTGACACCGCGGCCCCACAGGTTGGACAAAACTTACTGTCTAAAGGAAGTACTCGTTTTCCAAAATCTGGGCACTCTATATTTGAGCATCCAAGAAACTCTTCATTCCGTTGCATATCGTTACCTGTCGTTGGGCAAAACTGAAAACTATCAGGATGTTCCTGACCGCAATGGGGACATTTCATATCTTTTTATTATTTGTTTCTATCTAAAATCTCATTTACACCATTTATATAGTCCAAGAAGGCCTGGTCTTTAGTGGCGCTACATTCAGCTTGTGCCTTCGACTCTTCCCAAAACTTTTGCGATTGCACGTCTTGCTGCATAGCTTTCGTTGCACGTTCCATATCATCGCTACTTTGCGCCTTATTGAAGTCATCAAGGTGTCGATCGAAATTATCTTTGGCATTTTGAATATGCCCATCATACAATTTGTCTATATGGCTATTACCAAAAGAGGGAGTATAAGCATTTGACGTCTGTTCAGATCCATCAGTAACAAATCCAGAGTGGATATTTTCCGCATCCAACTTTGTCTGCAAAGAGTTAAGGTCGCCCAATGCAGCATCCCCCCAAGTTTCATTTGCATCTTCCATTGAAAAATCTGAAACATCAACACCAAAAGAAAGCTCTGATGCCATTGGGTCCGTAGGTACAGCTGCTTGAGTCTCAGAAATGCCAAGAGAATTATCGATCATAGGTGTCTCTGGAACACACATCCCGAAGTTTTGTATATGAAAACCTTCAAGTTCACTATCTCTATCCAACAGCTGCTCTATATCATCTAAAAAATCGAACATTTTATCTACTTTTTCAATATTACTTTTGCTTTTATCAACACCTTGTCGCCTACTGAAATTCCAGGACTTAAAGTTGCTTCAATAGGTGTACCCTTTCGAACGATAGCCTTTGGCACAGGATCGTGGCGGCTAATATTAAAAAACTCTTCACTCGCTATAGGGTCTGCACCTGATGCAATCAATCCCTCTACAATTCTATCTTCAACAATTCTAATGAATTCGCGTACCTCGTCAGAAGAACTCCCACTGCCTATCAACTCTATTTCCTTATAGAGATCAGAGAGTTTTGAAGCCAATGACATAAACGCTCCATTATCCAATAGTGCGGACGGTATAGACTGCTCCGCTTCTTCCACAACCGCTTCCATCGGATCGGTATCATCATACACTACTTGACTATAAGCGTCTGGCTCGTTTTTTTGAGACTCTATGCTTGTTGCATTATTCATTTCCTCATGCTCTTCGCTCAAAGAATCAACAGGAGAAAAATCTGGTGCTGGAACATCCACATGATGACTCTGCGGTAGAGGTTCATCAATGCTCACATCTACAGGAACATTCTCTTTTGTCTTTGTAGTCCAGCCCTCAAAGAACAGGAAGCGCAAAAAATCCATCCATTTCATAATCTTTGCTACGTTTTTATAATGCCATAGGCTTCGATGGCCAATTCCATTATACGTTTGACATTTTTATCAGCGGCAAACTCTATCTCACCGCTCCAATAATATTGACGCTCAAAAATATGATTTCTATCAGTAGATACCGATTTATTGGGATATTTTCCAAACAAAATTTCCAATTCTTCCAAGTGTTCGGGGGAGAAGAAGTCTCTTTTCTTATCCAAAAGTAAAAGAGCCTCAGACTCTTGATCTACCTTTGCTATTATCAACCATATCTTTTCTATCTCCAATATGAGTTCGTTTAGCGCTTCCACATAACTGTCATACTGCCTTTTAGTACAGATATGAGCTGTAACAAATTTGCGGAAAGATTGTTTGAGTTCTGCGGAAGATGAGCTAGTATCTATTATGCCCAAATAAGCTTCTCGATTCTCTACGTCCTTACGCAAATCATAGAGTTTCCTCTCTCGAAGATTAAGTAAAATGGTTTGAAGGTCTCGCATTATTTTGGCACACCGTATGATGCGTGAACGATCGAAGAACTGTTGGCGAAGGATAGTCTTAACAGCTTTCATGCCAGAGTATTCCAACAAATTATTGACCGCTATCTCATAATCATTGTGATAGAGCTCGTTAGCTATCGTATAAAAGACCATCCAGTCGAGTCCATTAGACATTTCGTCTCGAACTGTCACTGACAAACCATACTTGTCGTACATTGTGTCCATAGTACGATTGTCCTTAAACAACTCTCTATTGCCATCAAACAGATACTGATAAGTGTCTTTGGGTATCTTCCTGATATTGTCTTGAATGAAATGCAACTTTCCCGTATCTTGCATCTTAGTGACGGCATGATAGACATTGGCAGACACTGGTATAATGGCACTTAGCTGCTGATTGAGCATCCTGGAATAACGCTCCGTTCTTGCCATCCATTCCGCGCGCGTACCCCCCTTTTCGGAGTCGATTTTCGACATCACACCTAAGGAGTTAAATGACTTTGTGTCCTGGCAGAATCCTGCTATCAATTTCGCTTCCTGACTTTTTTCAACACGACCGACAAGCACGATGACAGCATCAGCTTTGTCCTTGAGCGCTATTGATTGCTCATTATGCTTCCGCCGAAGTATTTCTTCTCCATCAATATAATCCTTTGTGCGCTGGCTATGCTCATCCACATTAGAGTTAGTTCCTGGCGTGTCAATAAGAATGACATTTTCATCCAAGAAATCACTTTGGACATAATACTCTAGGTGGTCTATACCTTTGGCCCTATCAAGGACCTCCTGGGTATGACCTTGCAGTGAGTCAAGAAAGGATTTTGAAGCCCATTCATCATGTCCATCATCCCAAACAACCTTGATTGGGGTTTCACGACACGGTGGTCTGCGATTAATAAAATAGTTGATGGTAGCAGTCATTTCTGTTTCTCCCACCATGGCATAGTCATCGCCAAGGAGCGCATTGAGAAAAGAGCTCTTTCCAGCCTTCACCATTCCAGCAATGGCAAGTTCACATGGCATTTCCACACGATCCACCATGTTTTGCAGACGGGAAGCATATTCTTCGCCCCATGCTGTCTGATCAAGAAATTTCTTGACCTTCAAGATGATTTTTTTGGTATCATCTATCGTGTTCATGACAAACCAACTTTATACTTTATATTCTTTGCTCCGCAACTACAAAACTCTATAGAGGTGTCTATCTGTTTGCCACAACTCAAGCAGAAGCATCTCTCAATATTTGCGACTGGTTTTTGTAATTGAACTTCAGAAGAGTATTCTACATTTTGAAACCTATAGTCGTATTTGAAGTTTGGAGTACCGCAGTTAGGACAACAACGCATGCTTGTGTCCATTTCCTTGCCATCCATTCTGCAATAGCATTTCTTTTTGGGAATAGCAGACTCGTTGGCAAAGATTGCAGCACCTTTTGCCACAGCAATATCTGCATCTTCAAAAGCCTGCACCTTCCCTGGAAGCAGCTTTTCAAGCTCCTCCTTTACTTGCGGGAACCGAGAACTTCCACCAATCAACAGAATCTTATCAACAGTAAAATGTTCCCGTTCTACCACTTCAAGCATTTGCTTTGTCAAGACAATAGTCTTGTCTATAACATTTGAAATCATATCCTCCCACAATTCCCTTGTCATCGGCATTTGTCGTGAGACGTTGCCTATACTTACACGAAGTGTGTACTGTGGAAGTTTCTTGAAATAAGCTGACAGAAATTCTTTTTGTCGTTGACACACAGCTTTTAGAAAGGGTAAGTCTATCTCGCCTTGATTCTTAGCGATATGCCGCCTCGACTCCTGATAGACTATCCCATCCCATGCGTCATAGAGTATCCTATCGATGTTTTCGCCACCACAATCTTCGTCGCCCATAGGAGGCAAAGTAATATGGTCGCCATTACCATCGAATTTTACAAAGGCAAGATCAAACGTGCCTCCTCCAAAATCGTAGATTAGGATTGACTTATTAAGATAATCAAAGTCATTGTCCTTATATCCCATAGCTGCGGCGATAGGCTCCATCAGCATCTTTACTTCCTTGAATCCAGCCTTTTTTGCTGCTTCTACAAGAATCTGCTTTTTGTAATCGGCAAAATCCACAGGATGAGTCACACACACGCCTGTCACTTTTTCGTCAACGAAGACGGTCTGTTCTACCTCTTGCTTGATGAAAGAAAAGAACTCTGCGATCATATCGACGTATGACAGTTCCCTGCCATCCGCAAAACGCTTGCGAAAGTCAGGGTTCATTTTTCGCTTCATGCCGGAAACTATACCTCTGATGTGACGTTTCACCTCGTCAATATCATCAATACTACGACAAAGCTCAAACATGTCAAACGCCTCCTTTCCAACCATAGGATCTCCACCATCGGGAGAATAATACAGAATGGAAGGAATCTTGTCCTCTCCATTTATGCGGATTGGTTCAGCCTTGCCAGTCTTGGGGTTTATTCGACAAACTGTACTATATGACGTTCCAAAGTCAATACCAATCTTTGCCATAAAAACGCGATCTTATTTGTTATACTTGATACCAAGGTCAGCAGCAAGATCGGTACGTGTATCTATGGCTTTGCCCAATTCTGCTACGAGAGGATTCCACTCTGCCATCATATCATCCCATTTCTTCAGGTCATTCTTGCGCTCTTCGACAGTTCGCTTAGCCTGATTTATGAGTTGTTCTTTTTGCTTTTCTATTTCGCCTGCTCGATTAGCATAGATTTGTTTGATAGCTTCATTGGCTGACTGATTCAGCTCATTAATAAACTCATCTACCAACGACAGACGACTTCCAGGACTTACTTGCAGAAGACTTACGCCAATTTCTTGCATAGATTTATTCAAGGCTGCCATGAGCTTTTTCCTTACGTCATCTTGAAAGAGTTTCCATCCTCCAATGGCACCAAGAACTCCTGCCACTAAAGCTCCCAATGGCCCAAATATACTCAATAGTATTCCACCCAACAAAGTTGTAATAAAGAAGGTGTTGCGGACAGGTGGCAAATAATCCTTCCATGTCATTTTGAAAGACGATGAACTGACACTTACACCAGCTTGACCGTATGCGGAACATTCCAAATCCGAGTCAAGCTTAGCAAGTTCATTATTTACATCCTCACGTGCATCATCCATAATATTCATCCATTGGCGTGAAATATCATTTGCCAATTCAGAGCCCATGTTTTCCGCAAATGATTTTGCTTCACTGAAACCACCAAGCTCCTCGATCTTTGTTGCATAGCTCTTGTAAATGCTACCTGTGGATGATACCATCTGACTTGCAAAACTTCTCACGCTGTTACATATCTGCGAAACGCTATTTTGGACATGGACACGTTGTTGACTATCGTCACCCCATTCATTACCCATTTCCCTAATTTTGTTATTCAATTCTTGGGTAAGGCGCGTCTCTTCCTCTTTGTTTTTGACAGCAGCAGCCTTCTTCAAGTCGGCAATAACTTTCATAGCCTTCTGAACCGCATTCTTGGATTCTTGTAACGCAATATACGAATGATACAATCCTACAGTACGGTAGATTGTGAGAAAGAGCTGGTACTTGACTTCCGGGAACTTACTTGCCTGAAGATTAGCTTCACGTATTGGTTCCAATTCTTTTGGAATCTCCTTTACCCTATCAAGAGCCATGCTTGAAATCGGATATATACGTGGCGCTTTTTTCCCCTTCTCTGCATAGATAAGGGCAAGAATCTCTTCGTTTCGTTCAATGACATTGCGATACACTTCTTCGTTGTACATATCGATTTTAGTCATCACAAAGAGAATGTTGGGAGTGATTTCAAGGACTTTGCTGATAAACACTTTCTCTTGGTCAACCAATGGAGCAGAAGGATCCATCACAAAGATCACGGCAGAAGCTTTCTTGACATAATTCTGTGTGATGTACTCATGTCTCTTGTAAAGTGCACCCAGTCCCGGGGTGTCAACAAGATTTACACCCTTGGGCAAAAAGGCAACAGGAATGTTCACCTGTATGTAGTCCAAAGTGCGGTCTTTGAAAATCGGCTCTCCTTGAAGAATGGCATCCACTTGCGAGCCATAGCGGCCTAACTGTTCATACGTGATAGCTTCTTTAGTTCCATCAGTAAAAACAAGCGAATAGGACTCCGTCTCGCTATGCGCAATACGAAATACCTGAGACGTGGCTATTTCGTTAGCCACTGGCAATATCTGCTTACCCACAATGGCATTAAGTAGAGAACTCTTACCTTTTTTTACCTCACCACACACCACCACATCGTATGATGGGTCTTGGATTGCTTTCTTTACATTGAAAAAAGAGTCATTCAACTTCGGAAGATGATCCTTATCTGCTAGAGTTAACGACTCAATCTTTCCCATTATTGAGAGAATACCTTGCTTAATAGCATTCACTTTGGGTTCTATTGTTGTCCAATTCATATGTTTATTTAATTAGTTTATGATTACTTTCGGATGTATATCCGCTTTATATATTTCTTGCTTGATCAATTCCACAGTTTTCCAATCCGAATTCTTAATGATGATCTTTTGTAACCTATCACAGCCATTAAACATATCCCTAGTACTGGCATCATCTTTCATATGCCAGTTGCTAAGATTTAACTGGTACATTCTTTCGCAGTCACAAAACATCAACTCAAAATCGCGTACATTAGATACATCAAACATACTTAGGTCAAGAGACTCTATCATGTAACAATCTGCAAACATGCACATCATATCTATCACATTGGTTGTTCTGTATGAGCTTAGATTAAGTGTCTTTAACTTACGACACCCTTGAAACATACGATGCATGTATTTCACCTTTGATGTATCAAATGAACTTAGGTTAAGAGTTACTATACGCTCACAGTTCTCAAACATCGAGTACATGCTTTCGACATTCTTTGTAGAGAAATTGGTTACATCTAAACTCTCAACATTTTTACAATCTGCAAACATGCAATTCATACGCTTAAAGTTTCTTGTATCATAATGCGACAAATCTATCTGGGAAATATATTCGGTGTCATAATCGGCTATTTTAAAGGGAACTTCCGTCAAAAAAGGATAGAAGGTAGAATCAAAAGTGTTGCATCCTTTCTCTAATTGTATTGTTGCCATATAATCATCGTGGTAACTATCTCCAAATGAAAGCTCTATAGGTTCATCCGAAGTAATATATATCTTCAATATAGATACACATTGCTCTTTTAAACAAGTTCCACATGATGGACAGAATTTTGAGTCCGCAGGGAGTAGATATTTATTAAAATATTCACAACCTTCCTTTGGACAACTGCAAAGTTGCTCAAATTTAGTTCCGCATTGGTCGCAGAATTTCGCAGAATCTTTGTTCTCCGCATTACATTTATTGCAAAATTTCATATTAGCTAAGATTTAATTTTCTGCTGATATCATAAAATTATCCGAATCATCCCAGGCATCTTCAAATTGGTCCATAGTGTATGTATGTGTCACTTCACCTGTCCCTGGGTCCGTTAAAAGTACTTCTCGCTCTGATGTTAGAGGATTAACTTGTATTCCACTGACAATAAGCGCATGATCCGCACCTCCCAATTTGAAAAAATCTTCCAACGACTCAAAGTGTCCTGGTTGCCAAAGTTCACCAGAATCCACTCCCACTATCACTTGATGGCCTTTAGCCAATTCAGAGGCGATATCATCTATGGTGGCATTATCAAAATGATTAACCGTCATACCATGCTCCTCCAATAGATTACCTACATCCTCAGGCATGGTACCGCCTTGTCCAGGTACATACCATCCTTTATCAATAGATTCTTCTACCAAGTCTTGCTCACTGACATTGATGTCGTGAGATTCAAGGATTATCTGCTGTGACTTGATGGCGCAAGTGTCTGGAAACTCTTGCTGAATATCATCAACTGTCAATGCTTTGAATACAGGGCTGTTTTCTTCCATATTATTTTCTGGTTGAGAGTGATTTACTGGTAAAGAGTCACAATCCTCACTCAATATATCACTAGCCTCTGAGATTTCGTCTTCTACAGAAACGTCAGGGAGATCAAAATCCAAATTAGATATTTCTTCCGGCATTTCACCTCCCAAAGAGTAGAATTCTTCAATCCCCTCGTCAATAGCGTCATTTGACTCTACAAATTGCTTTAAGTCATCATTTGATGAAATAAGCGAAGATATTTTTTGAGCTTCTTCAGAATACACATTGCCATCTAAATAAGCTGCCATCTTCTCAATGCTAACGCCAGTGTCAAATAAATTGCTCATGTTGCTCCTCCTTTCTGAAGATTCGCTCGTACTGTGCCTTAGCGAGTTTATGTTTGTTATAATAATTCTCCATTGACATTCCTAATGCTTTTGCGGTCTCCTCATTGGTCATCAACTCCAGGTAGCGTAGGCGAATCAGTTCACCGTAACGCTTGTTGGGCATCTGCTTGATGATGATCTGAGCATCCTGCCGATTGATATTTGAGAAATCTAATTCCAAAGAGCCGTAAATAGAGTCGGATCTATCACCCGCGTCATCGTCGTCATCCGCATTTGACAGCGGAAGTCGCTCTTTTCTTGGCATCTTACCTTTGATTTCAAACTGCTTGTAGCAATAAAATAAACAGGCGGTTTTCAGCCAACTTGTCAATGTACTCTCACCCCTGAAGTTCTCCATCTGACATTTACCCGTCAGTTTGCTAGGAGCAAGGACTATGATATACATCTCGTCTATAAACTCCTTGACATTTGCACAGTCGGTATAATAGTTGTCGTAGATGGACTTAAACAGGGGATAGCATTGTTGATAGAAGTATTTGCGTGTAACCATTTCATCCCTGACTATCAAGGATTTGGCTATCTGCAAATCTTCGGAGAATATCTTTTTTACTACCATATTGTTTTTTAGTTTGTTTGGGTGCTACCAAACTACAGTTTCACATCGTTCCAAGACTTTCAAAAAGTCGTTGGGTATATAGGCGGTGATAAATATTCCGATGCCCTCCAGTTCTATGGCGATGCGCTGTTGCCCTGCCGCTCTCACCACTTTGCCGATGATTCCTTTGAAGTCGCCCTGAGTGATTTGGACGAGATCGCCACTCTTGTAGCGGATGCGGTCCTTGGAAATCATACCACTATGCGCGCTGGGGACACTGGTGGCTTTGATGAAGTTGAGCATTTCGTTGTCGGGAATAACGATGGGAGGATTGAGGCCTGTGGCGTTTTCTAGGGGTTTGGTTTTGTCGGTGTAGTATTTCAACCATTTGGAGGAGGGGGCGGGATCCTTGACGAACTGTTCGGCCATTGTGCGGCTCAACCGGGCGAAAACAATATCGGGAAGCAGAGGCTCGTGAAAGGTTCTCCGCTTCCCGTTGATGAGTTTCGTGATGTCGTGCATCGGAACGTAGGTCTCAATGTCGTTGTCTTCGAGCAAATCGACTGCCTTTTTCCAGCGTCCGTATGTCGCACGGAGAACAAACCATTGGGGCCTATCCTTAGGTATAAAGTTCGAGGATTCCCCTTCTGAGCATCTTGCGGCGCCTGGGGCGCCTTGAGCTTCGGGGAGGGCGCAGGAGGTAAGTCCTGTGCTCGAGGGATTTTCACCGCCTCGTCGGGAGTTCACATTAGGCAATGTGTCCATTTAGGTCGTGTCTTAGATCCAGGTCTGGATGACACTAACAAAAAAGCGTGAACCGTCCGTTGTCCGATCCACACTCTGAGGCCGTGAGAAAGTGCCCTATACTGCTGAACGAACAACAGTATAGCCCACGCCGATATGATATATAGCAATTATCGCACACTTACACAAGCCGAGGATATTGTATGCCATAGTGGCAGAGCACAATATCTGCTCATGCAAAATGTGACAACTTGGTATAATCACACCCGGGACATCTACCGTTGTCATGTTCAAGGCAGTACATTGTTTCTCGAAATTTCTCACGTTTCAGAGTGTACGTTGAACTTGACGCTTGTAAACGCCTTTTATGTCTGGACTGCTTAGACAAAGCTGGCTGAGGCACGATTCGACATGCTCCTGCTATTGGGGCTTCCCTACTCTCGGGCATCACAGCTTTTCCCACCCTAGGCCCACTTCGCATAGTGTTCACCCTCGAGGTGACTCGCTACACTTTGTACGGCGTAGGCTGCCGACGCTATCATAATGGAAAGAACTCGTCTCACGGCATGATTGTGGTCTGGCTTTTACAGTCCGACACAAATTTACAACTATTTTATGAATCAAAGAAAAGTTTCTTAAAATATTTTCATTTTCAACCCCTAAATTTACATTTTCAACCCCCTAAATTAACATTTAGAGGGTGGGAGCGTCCCCCAAAACGGAGCAACAAGTGTAGTTTGCGATGATTCACTACAACCTGCTGACATGGGAAAACAAGAGCAACAACAAGTACTAAAAATACAACGCTTTCGATAAGCCATACGCAGAACCGAGTTTGATCGAGTTATTCCATGGCGAGAAAGGGTGTCATGAAATGGAGCGCTTCGCGGGGACACAATCCTGCCGAAAGGAAACAACAAGAAACAACGCTCCGCAAGGGTTCATGTGGCACAATAAAACGAAATCAAGTCTTGTGAGAGACCAAAATCAATCTTTGAAGCGGATCGGTACTGTACTCGTCAGATGAGTTGACCCTGTGTATTTAGACCGAAACAGTAAAAACATTCACAGGATATTTTGTCGGGTTTACTTACCTCCAAAACTCATCTTAGAACATGTTTCATGGATGCAGGCTGCGGATGGAAGCAAGGGGGTTCTTGTAGCCCAAGCTACGGGGAAATCGCGGAAAAGGCCGTAATGGACGCTTTTTCGCAGACACAGGCTTTGTTAAATGAATACGGAGAAAAAGTTAATGGGGCGTTAATTCATGCTAATCGACTTGCATTCGGCAGGACGCGGGGTTATCTTTGTATAGCTGCTGCGCCTTGGCGAGTGATGCATCAGCCATCGTTGCATGAAAGGTAGGGCGCAACAAGCAGCCATAATATAAAATATAATCCAAACGCATAACAATGGAAAAGTTAAACTTCTTGCCTAGAGCATCTGTCAGGAGTCGCATCCTATCGATCTCGTATCGATCCCGTATTGATCTCGTATCGATCCCGTATTGATCCCGTATCGATCCCGTATCAATCCCGTATTGTTCTCGTATCGTTCTCCTATCGTTCTCCTATCGTTCTCGCTTACAGAAGCGGAAACAATACGGAAACGATACGTAAACGATATTTGTTCGATGGGAAGATGATACAAGGTTGATTCATGGTTGATACGTAGCTGATACGTGGAAGAAGGCTGCCAGCACGAGTCTGCCACTTTGTCACCCTGTCAGTTTGGCGAGACCGTTTTGGCGCATTGGCACGCTTTTCGCAAAGAGAAGGGTGAGGCCCGCAAGGCAAGTGCCGAGGGGTCTCGCAGAAAAGTCAAAAACAAAAACGATTAAAAATATTACGATCATGACAATTAAACCGTTAGCAGACAGAGTGCTGGTTCTTCCGGCACCGGCAGAGGAGAAAGTGGGTGGAATCATTATTCCCGACACCGCCAAAGAGAAACCGCAGCGCGGCAAGGTGATTGCCGTCGGCGAGGGTACGAAGGACGAGAAGATGATCCTGAAGGCCGACGACGTGGTGCTTTATGGCAAGTATGCTGGCACGGAGATTGAGAACGAGGGCACGAAGTACCTCATGATGCGCCAGAGCGATGTGCTCGCCATCGTCACCGAGTAAAGAGGTGGTGAGGGACGCAACGAGTTGTAAAATTGTATTTATCAAATAAAAACAGAAGAAACGATCATGGCAAAAGATATTAAATTCAATACAGAAGCACGCAATCTGCTCAAGAGCGGTGTGGACCAGTTGGCCAATGCCGTCAAGGTGACACTCGGCCCGAAGGGTCGCAACGTGGTGATTGGCAGAAAGTTTGGCGCACCGCAGATCACCAAGGACGGTGTGAGCGTGGCCAAGGAGGTAGAGCTGGAGGACAGCCTGGAGAACGCAGGCGCACAGCTTGCCAAGAGCGTGGCCAGCAAGACGGGTGACGACGCAGGTGATGGTACGACCACGGCTACTATTCTCGCCCAGGCCATCGTCAACGAGGGTCTGAAGAACGTTGCTGCTGGTGCCAACCCGATGGACTTGAAGCGTGGTATCGACAAGGCCGTCAACGCGGTGGTAGATTACATCAAGGAGAACGCCGAGGTGGTAGGTGACAACTACGACAAGATCGAGCAGGTCGCTACGGTGAGTGCCAACAACGACCCGGAGATCGGTAAGCTGCTGGCCGACGCCATGCGCCAGGTGAGCAAGGACGGCGTGATCACCATCGAGGAGAGCAAGACCCGCGACACCAACATCGGTGTGGTAGAGGGTATGCAGTTTGACCGCGGCTACCTGTCTGGCTACTTCGTGACCGATACGGACAAGATGGAGTGTGTGATGGAGAATCCGTACATCCTCATCTACGACAAGAAGATCAGCAACATCAAGGACTTCCTGCCCATCCTGCAGCCTGCTGCCGAGAGTGGCCGTCCGCTGCTGGTGATCGCCGAGGATGTCGATTCTGAGGCTCTCACCACGCTGGTTGTCAACCGTCTGCGTGCTGGCTTGAAGATCTGCGCCGTCAAGGCTCCGGGCTTCGGCGACCGCCGCAAGGCCATGCTGGAGGACATCGCCGTGCTGACTGGTGGCGTGGTAATCAGCGAGGACAAGGGTCTGACGCTTGACAAGGCTACGCTCGAGGAACTGGGTACGGCCAAGAAGGTGACGGTCTCCAAGGACAACACCACCATCGTCGATGGTGCTGGTGCGAAGGAGAACATCAAGGAGCGTGTGGCTCAGCTCAAGAACGAGATTGCCAATACGAAGAGCTCTTACGACAAGGAGAAGCTGCAGGAGCGCCTGGCTAAGTTGGCTGGCGGTGTGGCCGTGCTCTATGTCGGTGCCAACTCCGAGGTGGAGATGAAGGAGAAGAAGGACCGCGTCGATGACGCACTCTGCGCAACGCGTGCCGCTGCCGAGGAGGGTGTCGTCGTGGGTGGTGGTACTACCTACATCCGCGCTCAGAAGGTGCTCGCCGACCTCAAGGGTGAGAACGCCGACGAGCAGACGGGTATCAATATCGTCTGCCGCGCGATCGAGGAGCCGCTGCGCCAGATTGTCGCCAACGCTGGTGGCGAGGGTGCCGTGGTGGTCGATAAGGTCCGCGAGGGCGAGGGCGACTACGGTTACAATGCCCGCAAGGACATTTACGAGGATCTCCGCGCAGCTGGTGTCATCGACCCGGCCAAGGTGGCTCGCGTAGCCCTGGAGAACGCAGCATCCATCGCTGGCATGTTCCTCACCACAGAGTGCCTCATCGTCGATAAGCCCGAGAAGGAGCCGATGATGCCCGCAGCACAGCCGGGTATGGGTGGCATGATGTAATTCTGCGACACAAAACCCTAAATATATTTGAAAAAGTGGAGGTAGTCCCCTTGGTGGGATTGCCTCCACTTTTTGTTTTCCCATGGCCTGACGGCGGAAAAAATCGACAATGGCAAGGAAAAACCACAAGAAAACAAAAGATTCTTTCCGTTTACACCCTTTATTAGGAAAAATATGATTACTTTTGCAGCAGAGGAGCGGACGGATCGTACTCGACGACACCCATCCGCCTACCCCACTAATGAACCTTCCAAGACAGAAACCTATAAAAGACAGAATAATGATGAAACAAACGATGCACAAATCCACGACTTCCGCAATATGGCTTGCGGCTGTGGCGGTCATAGCCCTCGTGGCAAAGCCGACAAGCGCCTGGGCACAAAATCCCAAAACCTTCACGGAGTATGTCAACGAGATCATCGAGACGCAGCAGGAGCAGGATGAGCCCGAGGGAGAACGCGTATTTTTCACGCCTTACCTCACGAATGACACCCACTACATGGTGATCTCCGACATCAGTTCCAACACGCTGTACAACGTCTGCGAGGGCGCGTTCTGCGTCATGGACAACAACCTCCTCACAGTGTGGTCGGTAGATGGAGCGTATCTGTTTGGTCCGAACTGGAAGCCCCTCGGACTGTACGACACCCACCCGATGTGCTTTGACAACGGAGCCTTGCTGGTGAAGTCGGCAAAGAAAAACAGTCTCGGCAAGGAGTACTACTCCATCCTCTACAAGAACGGAGCGGTGCGCAACCTCGACCCGTCATGGGAGCCCCAGTCAAGGTTTGTCGATGGACTGGCTGCCGTGACCAAGAAGCAGGGCTACACCGAGATGGGCAATTTCTTCATCAACACGCGGGGCGAGAAGATGCCTTCGCCCAGCAACCTCTATTTCGGCTATGACGGCGAGAAGACGCGAGCCCTGAGATGTGGTCTGCGCGCCTTTGAGACGAAGGACCACAAGTGGGGCTACATGGACGAGAAGTGTCAGGTGGTGCTGCAGCCGCAATGGGACAAGGTGCGCGACTTCAGCGAGGGCTATGCCTGGACGTTCAAGAGAAACACCAGCGACGGCACCCACACCGCCACCCTCATCGACAAGACGGGCAAGGTGGTGCAGACGGTACCGAGCTTCTCTGCTATGACGTCGCTCAGCAGGACGTATATGATCGGTGATGTTTGCGACGGCAAGTACTACCTCTACTCCAACGACTCGGAACCGACGACAACCTACTACGACCTCAAAGGCAACGCACTGGCGATCTCGCACGGCGGAACCTCCTTCTACGAAGGCCATGCCCTGGTGCGCGGCGTCAAAGACACCTGGGACCGCATCTTGCTCGTCGATAACAACTTCACGGTGATGGGCAGCTACCCCACCTACGCCAGTGACGGACACGATATCTATGCCGACGAACTGTGGGTGACGAAACCCTTCGAACCTTTCGGCCTCCATACCATCCATTCGGGATCGGTCGTGATAGACAGCAGGGGACGACTGGTACTCAAAGAGATGAGTTCCCCATGGTCTCCCGACTACATCAGAGGATTCAGTCAGCCGAGCAAGGATGGCTATATCGTGGCAAACAACATCAATGTCGGCGACAAGCGATACCTGGCGCTGATCAAATATACGGGTGAGATCGCCTGGCTTTTTTCAGCAGAATCTTTCTCCGCCAAGGACTTGACAGGATTCATCAAGGCTCCCAACTTCAACGACACGACGATAATAGTAAAAGATCCGCCTATCACCGATAAGCCCAAGGGGCCCACGCAGGTGACAGACGCGACCTACAAGGTGAACATCGTCTGCAGTCCGAAGGAAGGAGGCACGGCCAGCGTTGTGGGCAAGTCGCCTATCAAGTATGGTGACAAGGTCTCCATCAAACCGGCTGCCAACGAGGGCTGGGTGGCATCGAGCATCAACGTGGAAAAACAGGAGGTGGGCGAAGAGCCGTTTATGGTCACGGACGACGTGACGGCCACCGTGTATTTCCTCCAGCGTCCCGTCTTTGAACCGATCGACCGGACCAACACCTACGAGGGCAAAGTGAAGATCATGGAACTGGACGACGCGCCGGTCTATGTGACGCTCTATGCTACGATGAGCAAGGACAAGGATATCAGTTGCCCGTTTGGCGACAAGACCTACGGCTACCTCACCTTGATGCTGGACCCGAAAATGAGATACAACGGCAAGGGAGTGTCGGTGAACGGCTTCTTCCCGCCGATGAAGATCATCGGTTTCCAGCACGAGGGCGGCAAGCAATATCTCGTGGCCGATGGCGGATCCGTCATGTACCACGACCTGCGCGTCACGACAAACGACCTGCTGGCCAACCTGTGGTTCAACCTGCTGGTGAGAATGGACGGTTTTGAGTCGGGAAGCATCGTCCCGCGCCGCTATCGCATCGAGATGACCAACGTCAATGAGAAGACGGGCGAATGTACGCTGGGCAACCTGGAGGTGTTCTCCCGCAGCAAGGGATGGGTGCCGGGACAGGATCCATCGATTGCCAGACACACCGCCAGCAAATTCCCCTCGCTCAGCGGTGGCGCCCACGACCTGGGCATTGCAGCTGACTACTTCAAGGGATGCACGCTGAAACTGGCCAAGAAGCGCGACGACGTGCTCTGGTATCCGCCGCTCGAATGGGCAAAGAGCCAGACCGAATATGACAAGAAGATAGAGAAGATGAAGGACACCTACCTTCACTTCATCACCGATTGCGAAGCGCTGTTCGGCCTATAACATCATACCCATCTTTTACGCAAGAACAAGAAAAGAATGAAACTCATCACCACCAGCGACTGGCACATCGGCAACCTCTTTCATGGCAGCGACCGATTGCCCGAGCATCGCCACTTTCTGCAATGGCTTCTCTCGCAACTACGAGCGCATCAGCCCGATGCCCTCCTCGTGGCGGGCGACATCTTTGACAATGGCAACCCATCGGCAGCGGCACAGTCGGCCTACTACGAGTTTCTGGACGAGGCCACGCAGGCTTGTCCAGACCTCCACATCATCATCACTGCCGGCAACCACGACTCGGCCAGCAGGCTGGAGGCGCCCCGTGCGCTGCTGACCCGACAGAGGGTGGAGGTGAGGGGCCACGTGCACCGCACCTGGCAGCAGCAGGAGGAGGGAGGACGATGGGTGATCGACTATGAGGACCTGATGATACCGCTCACGGGACGGACGGGCGACCGGGTGGTGGTGCTCGCCGTGCCCTTCCTCCGGAGCGACGTCGTGCAGAACAGTTGTTATTCGCAGGGCGTCACGGACCTCTTGCGCCAACTGACGGACCGTGCGAGGGAGCTATATCCTGACACGCCGATCGTCATGATGGCTCACATGTATGCCAAGGGGGCCGACATCGCCGAGCGGGACGCCAGCGAGCGCATCATCATTGGCGGTCAGGAAGAGGTGGAGATGGGGGACTGGGAGAACCACCCCGACTACCTGACCTGTGGTCACATCCACAAGCGGCAGCATATCTGGAACACCCGCTGGGCACGCTACACAGGGAGCGTCCTGCCCATGTCCTTTGCCGAGAAGGACTACCGCCACGGGGTCGATCTGGTCACGACGGAGACGGACGGCAGGTGGCGAGTGGACTTCCTGGAGTATGAGCCCCAACACCCGCTGCGCATCCTGCCGGAGACAGACGAGGCGATGTCGCCGAAGAAACTGCAGAAGATCATCAAGACAACACTGCCCGACAGGGTGGATGGACTGCTGGGCGACGACTTTGTCTATCTTGTGCTCAAGGTGAAGACAGAGAAGGCAAGCAACGATGAGATCAAGGCGCTCCACGCGCTCATAGAGACGAAGAACGCCGTGCTCTGCAAGACGCAGCGGGTCATCGACGACATCGACCTGACAACCATGACGGGGCAAGAGGAGATACACAGCATCGACGACATCCTCAACCGCGACCCGCTGGAGACGCTGAAGGAGACGTTCGCCATCAAGCACAACGCCGAGATGACGGCACACCAGGAGCAGATGCTCCGCCATCTGATAGAAACCATCCATACAGATCAGGAGAAAGCATGAAGTTTATCAAGTTAGAGATACTCAACCTGGCTTCCCTCGACCGGGAGGAGGGAGAGACGATCCATTTCACATCGGGAGCTCTGGGCGAGAGCAATATCTTCAGTATTGTGGGGCCCACGGGCAGTGGCAAATCAACGATTCTCGACGCCATCTGCCTGGCGCTCTACAACCGGGCACCTCGCTATCCGCGCAAGAAGGGCGACCGCAACCAGAACATCGAGATCTATGGAACGCCGGAGGAGGGGGAGCGCAACCGACTCGCGCCTACCGACTCGCGCAACATCCTGACGCGAGGACGGAAGGAGGGCTACAGCAAACTGACGTTTCGGGCCAACAACGGCCTGGTGTATCGGGCCGAGTGGTATGTGCGGTTTCAACGAGTGAAATACGAGAACGTGAGAACGGCGCTCTATCTGCTTGGCAGCAAGGAAGGACGGCCCACGGAGGAGGAAGCCGACTGGAGTACGCTCCCTGAGCTTATCGGCCTCGACTACGACCAGTTTCTGCGCACGGTTCTCATAGCGCAGGGATCGTTTGCCAACTTCCTCACGGCCAAGGAGAACGAGCGCTACGAACTGCTGGAGAAGCTCATCGGCTGTGAGGAGCAGTATGCCCTGATCGCTGCGGGCATCAAGCAGCAGCGGGACCTCGCCCAGCAGGCTTACCAAGCGGTGACGGCGGATTTCGCTGCTTTCGAGAAAGACCTCATCGGCAGTGAGGAGGAACTCCAGTTACTCGCCGACCGCATCAAGCAACTGGAAGAGGAGGACCGAAAGGCGAAGGCCGAAATGAGTGCTGTGACGGAGGCTTTGGCTTGGTACGTGACCGACGATCAGCAGCGACGGAACATCGCGCGCTACGAGGAGGCGTTTCTTGGTGCGCGCCAACGCCTCGACGCCATCAAAGGGGATGTGGAGCGGCTTCGGTTGCACGACGCTACGCTGCCGGCCGTGGATCTCTACAAGGCGATGCGCACGGCGGAGCGCAACAGGGCCAGAATGGGCACCGAACTCGAAAGGATCACCAAGCAGCGGACCGAGAAGGAACAGCTGCTGGAGGCGGAGAACCGCAGGCTGGCTGACTTGACGCAGGTGGCTGCCGGTGCTGGGAAGGAAGTGGAACGGATGAAACCGCACATCGACCGGGCCCGTATTATCAAGGGTGAACTGGCGGCCGCTTCTCTGAGCGTCAAGGAGAAGCAGGAGGCGCAGACTGTGGCGGAGAAGGCGATCCAAAAGGCGGACCAGCAGGTGGCGGACAATGCTGCTGCCATCGTCAAGGCGGAACGGAAACAGAAAAAGGCGGAGGAGTCGCTGACCGTGCTGCGAAAGGAGGTAGAGGCCCGAAGCGGACAACTGGCAGCGGCGGTCGAGACGGCGACAGCAGCCTATGAGAAAGAGCGGGGAAAGGCCGACGGCATGGACGCGCTGGCGCTGCAGGAGGCCAAGAGCAAGGCGGAGCATCGACAGCACAACTTGAAGGAGGCCATCCGCATCCGACGGGCGATGATGACCAATCAGCAGGCGCTGGACAAGGGGGCAGAGACCATCGCTACGCTGACTGATCGCAACAAGGCCATCGAGGCGTCGATCGCGCAACTGACCATCGAGAAGCTGAGCGAGGAGTTGGAGACGCTTCGCAAGACACATACGCTGATGACCAGCGACCATTGGGAGGCGCACCGTGCCGGACTGGAGGAGGGTGCGGCCTGTCCGCTCTGTGGTTCGACGCACCATCCCTACCACGACCAGCAGGTCTTCGCCTCGGTGGTGAGCGAGTTTACGCAGTTGATCGAGGACAAACAGCACACGCTCGACGCACAAAGGACGGAGAAGGAAAAACTGAACCGGGAGAAGGGCCTGAACGAGGGCAGACTGAAGAGTCTCACGGACAACGCACGCCTACTGACCGACGAGCAAGGACGGTTGGAGAAGGAGTGGGGCGAACTGCCCACGCAAGGGACTACCGGGTGGAGCGAGGACGTCGAGGAGTTGCTTTCGATGCAGGAGGCCGTGGCGGAAGCGGTGGTCAAGGCTTCGAAGGCCTTGGCGGACTACAACACACTGGTCAAGGAGATTGACCGGTTGCGCCAGGCGAAGGATCAGGCGACGGAGGCACAGGGAAAATATCAGCAGCAGGCTGACCAGCAGGTGAAAAAAGCCGAGAACCTGTGTGCCGAGGCGCAGGCCTCACTACTGACAGAGCGGGGCAAGACCGACAACCTCGTCAAGCAGCAGGAGGAGAAGCGTCAAGCGCTCCAGCAGGCTACTGCGGCCTGGGAGAAGGCCGTGGCAGAGGTGCGAGAGAAGGAGGCGGCTATCAAGGCGGAGATTGGGGAGATGGACCCGAACGCTTTGGAGCAGCGACTGACCAAAGCAAAGGCGGAGGCCGACGAGGCTGTAGTGAAGCAGGGGGAGGTCATCGGCAAGATAAGGGAAGCCATCACGGGCTTAGCGGGCAGACTGGAGACCATGGCGAAGGAGATGGACAACGAGCAGAAGCAGCATGACCACGCTCGGCAGCAGTTGGCGGACTGGATTGAAGCATACAACGAAGACAGTAGCCACCCCACCCTGCTCTCCCTCGACGACATCGCCCGGCTCTATGCTGCCACCGACCCCTGGGAGGAGATACGCGAACGGCTACAGCGGTTGACGGAGGACCTCACCAAGACGGAGACGACGCTGCAGAACGAACGGCGCACGAACATCGAGCACCAGCAAAAGCGGCCCGACCGCGACAAGGAGGTGCTCCTGGCCCGCAAGGCCGAACTGGAGGGATTGTCGTCCACCGAACTGACAGACGCCAAAGCGCGGATGCAGCGCCACGAGACGGCCAAGCAGCGGATGGGAGCGCTCTTCGAGAAAAGACAGGAGGCAGAGCAACGGAAGGTGGAATGGGAGCAGATCGCCGACGCCATCGGAAGCGAGGGCAGGACGCTCCGCAAGATTGCACAGTGCTATACGCTCCGTTTCCTCATCGAGCACGCCAACGTGGAGATACGGAAGTTTAACTCGCGCTACGAACTGATGCAGGTGAAAAACTCGCTGGGCATCCGCGTCATAGACCATGACCGTGCGGATGACGTCCGCGACACCACCTCGCTGTCGGGCGGCGAGACCTTCATCGTCTCGCTCGGACTGGCCCTCGGGCTATCGGCCCTGTCGTCGCGCAACCTGTCTTTCGAGAATCTCTTCATCGACGAGGGTTTCGGCACGCTCGACCCCGACACGCTCTCCACAGTCATCGACGCGCTGGCAATGCTCCAGTCGTCGCAGGGCAAGAAGGTGGGCGTCATCAGCCATACCGACACCATGTCGGAGCGCATCACCACCCAGATACGCATCGTCAAGAACGGCAACACGGGAAGCAGCCACATCGAGATCTACCCACAATAATTCATCAAATCATCAAAACCACTCATCTACAGAACAATCCTCTATGAGCAGGGAATTAGCTTTCACGATACTGACCGCAGCCGGACTTTGTCTCTATGGCTGCCAAAACAACCGGAGCACGGAGGAATCGGCACCGGAAGAACCCAAGGTGGTTTTCCCGGCCGACACGGCTTCGGCCTATGTGGCGCCAGCATCCAAGACCGACTCCCTGAAGACACTGAAGGGCAAGATGGACGAGGACTTCAACGTGCTCAAGGAGATGGAGAACAATGCGCCGGAATACTACGAGCGCCTGCAGCGACAGATGTGTCATGGCTTCATCGTGATCGACAAAAGCAGGATGAAACTGATCCTCTACGACAAGGAGGGAGGCGTGGTGCGGCGCTTTGCCATGGGCTGCTCCACCAAATTTGGCACCAAGCACAAGAAGGGGGACAACCGCACGCCCGAAGGATTCTTCACCGTGGAGAATGTATATAACAGTACCGACTGGCTCTACACCGACGACGAGGGGAAGACTTCGAAGAAGAAAGGGATGTTCGGACCGTGGTTTATCCGACTGCGCGTGCCGGGGACGTCGCAGATTGGCATTCACGGCACCTGTGCGCCCTGGTCGGTGGGAGGGCGCGTCAGCCATGGCTGCATCAGGTTGACCAACGACGACATCACCACACTCAAAGACCTGGTGACGCCGGGCATGCCCGTCATCATCATACCAGGGAAGAGGGACCGGGAGCAAAACTATGCCGAACGGGTGGTGATACCTTATTTCTCCACCATCCGCTACACCGAACAAGAACCAGTCGTCCTGCCTGATCCGGAACCAGACCCACAGGCTGCCGACACGATGGACAGCGACTCGGTGGATGTTTACGAGGAAACGAACGAGGACGGTCCTGACTCCACCTGGTCGTAATGGTAGCGACCCGGCGGAAGCAGGACCAGGGAAGAAATAGAGGAGGCTCTTACCACCAAAATCCATGATTTTTTTGGTGGTACGGGGCGAAACCACTACCTTTGCAGACATGAAAATAAAAATCAACTGGAAGCAATTCGCCGCTTTCTTCATCGTCATCGGCTGCACCTATTATATCACGCGCAACTTCTTCATGACGGCGGGCATCTTGATGCTGCTCCTCCTCATCGACGGCTTGCTCCTCGACTACGACCATCGGAGACGGGGACGCAAACAGGCGGAGGAGATCATGAAGGGACTGAAGGACGAGGAGACGGACGAAGAGAAGCAATAATCCACCGAATCATGGAACAACTCATCAGACTTTATGAGCAATGGGCGGGCGGCAAGCCTGCCACGATAGAGAAGGTGAAGGGTGCGGGGAGCAACCGCATCTACTACCGACTGACGGACGAGGCGCACCACTCGGTCATCGGGGTGGTGGGCACGAGCCGCGAGGAGAACCATGCCTTCATCTGCCTGGCAAAGCATTTCGGCCAGCGACAGTTGCCCGTGCCGGAGATACTGGCCGCAAGCGACGACGAGATGCGCTACCTGCAGACCGACCTGGGCCACGTCTCGCTCTTCGACGCCATACAGGGCGGACGGGAGGCGGGCGGACGCTACAACCTCAAGGAGGTGGACCTGCTGAGACGAACGATACGCGAGCTGCCCAACATACAGATCAGGGGGGCGCGGGGACTGGACTTCTCCCAATGTTATCCGCAACCGGAGTTTGACCAGGACAGCGTGCTCTTCGACTTGAACTACTTCAAGTACTGTTTCCTCAAGGCTACGGAGATCGACTTCCACGAGATGAAACTGGAGGCCAACTTCCGGATGTTTGCCAAAGACCTGACGGCAGAGCCGATGGAGGCTTTTCTCTACCGCGACTTCCAGGCACGCAACGTGATGCTCGACGACGAGGGCAATCCCTTCTTCATCGACTTCCAAGGGGGCAGAAAGGGACCTTTCTACTACGACTTGGCCTCGTTTCTATGGCAGGCGAGCGCGAAGTATTCCTTCAAACTGCGCCGCGAACTGATCTTCGAATACTACCAAAGTCTCAAGCAATACACCGAGGTGCCTTCCTCGCGCCACTTTGCCCACCGGTTGGCGCTCTTCGTGCTCTTCCGCACGCTGCAGGTGCTGGGGGCGTATGGTTTCCGGGGCTACTTCGAGCACAAGCGCCACTTCATCGACTCCATACCGGGGGCTATCCAGAACCTGCGCGACTTGCTCGCCCTCGACCGTAGCACCTTCCCCTATCCCTACCTGATGTCGGTCCTGCAGCGCCTGGTGGAACTGCCACAGTTTACGCGCATCGAGGAACCAGCGAAGAACCGGGCCGATGGCTTCCGCACCACGGCGGACGACGTCTTCAAGGCCAACCCGCTGGATGGTCCCGCCACATTCTCGAAATACGACGGCAAGGGCCCGCTGGTGGTCCGTGTATATAGCTTCTCCTACCGCAACGGCATCCCCGAGGACGAGTCGGGCAACGGCGGAGGCTATGTCTTCGACTGCCGAAGCACGCACAACCCGGGACGCTATGAGCCGTACAAGAAACTGACGGGACTGGACGAGCCGGTGATCCGATTCCTGGAGGACGACGGCGAGATCCTCGATTTCCTCAGACCAGTCTATCAACTGGCCGACCATCATGTGGAGCGATATATGCAGCGGGGCTTCACTTCCCTGATGTTCTGCTTCGGATGCACGGGCGGACAGCACCGCAGCGTGTATAGTGCGCAGCACCTGGCGGAGCATATCCACGAGAAGTATGGTATCGAGGTGCGGGTGACGCATCGCGAACAGCACATACAACGCGTGATGGAGGCAAAGGACACAGCGAAGGGGGCGGAATAAGGGACTTCTCCTGACTACCCGTCCTCGATTTTCTCTCACAACGACAAGGCTACATGACAAAACAGGCAATGATATTCGCGGCAGGGCTGGGCACCCGCCTGAAGCCGCTCACCGACCGAATGCCCAAGGCACTGGTGCCCGTGGCGGGGGAACCGCTGCTGGCTCACGTCATCAGAAAACTGAAGGCGGAGGGCTTTACCCGCATCGTGGTCAACGTGCACCACTTCGCCGACCAGATCATCGACTATCTCCACACCCACGACTTCGGGGTGGAGATACATATCTCTGATGAGACCTCCGAACTCCTCGACACGGGTGGCGGCATTCGTCATGCTGCCCATTGGTTTGAGACCGACAGCCCGGTGCTGATCCATAACGTCGATATCTTGAGCAACGCCAACCTCTCCCGGCTCTACGACAGTGCGGTGGCAGACGCAGCCTTGCTGGTCAGCGACCGCGTCACCAAGCGCTACCTGCTCTTCGGCGAAGAGAAGCGCCTCGTGGGATGGACCAATGTGGAGACAGGGGAGGTACGGTCACCCCATGCAGACCTGTGTGTGGCCGACTACCAGCGATGGGCCTTCAGCGGCATCCATGTCGTGTCGCATCGTCTTCTCGAAGCCATGCGTCCCTATCCCGACCGCTTCCCGATCATGGACTTTTACCTGCAAAACTGCGACCGGCTTGATATCCGAGGCCAGCTTGCCGACGACCTCCAGCTCCTGGATGTCGGAAAACTCGACACCCTGGACCACGCCGAATCGTTTGTCAAGACGCTGGCGACACGCTGATAGGCCAAGGATAGCCTCACACATTTCCCTGTGCGACATTAGGACATCCGCCTGTCTTCAGCAGTGCTTCCCCACCCCTTCCCCACCCTTTTGCCAACAAAAGTGGGGCAGAGCAAAAAAACAGGCCGCAAAATTTGGTAGTCTCGCATAAATCCACTACCTTTGCACCCGCATTTACCAAACGGTACTTGCCAACACGCTTCCAACCCCTAGGAGAGATGGTAGAGTGGTCGATTACACCGGTCTTGAAAACCGGCGTACCGAGAGGTACCGGGGGTTCGAATCCCTCTCTCTCCGCAAAAAGCAAAGAGAAGTCAGTCAAATGGCTTCTCTTTTTTGTTTGATTTCCAATAAGTTACGTCCGTAATACACTTTATCTTAGGTAATTACACCCTATAAAGGGGATAGACATGGTGAAAACCATATATCATATCTTCATATATCATAGCATATCATAGCATGGGTTTTGCGGACACATGTGTCCGCGACCTGCGGACGCAACAACAAAAATCAACATGGGCACACCAACATTGAAGCTGATGTTCGACCGGAACAAGCGAGCATCAAAGACAAAAGAAGGGTCAATCGAGCTCAGAATCGGTTTTGATCGCAAGAAGAAATATGCCACCACAGGAGTGAGAGTCTTCCCACGTGAGTGGCGAAACGGAAGAATCGTACACCGGCTGGACGCCATCGAGCTGCAAAGGACGCTCGACGAGTTTGTAGCGAACGCCAGGCGCATCATCAACGACCTGATAGAGCGTGGCGAGTTTGACATAGACACCATCGTGGCTCAGATAGGTGGCAGGACGAAACATTTGGCGGGAAGGAACGTGGTCAAGGAACGCCTGCTGATTGGCTATTTTCGCGAACGGACTGAAATACGCAAGTATGGGCGCTCGGAAGATAGCTGCGAGCGCTATGAGCGCTTCCTGCGCTGGTTCGAGAAGTGGGACGGTATGAGGACGTTTGACGACGTGAACGAGCTCAACATACTGGCCATGGATAAAGCCATCCGGGCAAAAGGCATGAAGCCCTACTCAGCCTGGAACAACTACCACCGCTTCCTGAACTCTTTCATCCTGGACGCCAATGATGACGGACTGATGCAGGGGAACCCCTACAAGAAGCTGAACATCGAGAAAGACAAATCGAGCGGAGGAATCGGCAAATACCTGACAAGGGAGGAGTTTAGACGGATAGAGCAGCTTGAGCCGCCAACAAACTATCTACGCCATGCCCGCGACCTGTTCGTCTTCCAGACGTACACCTGTCTAAGCTATACGGATCTTGCAGCTTTCGACGCTTCGAGGATGAAGAAAGTGAAGGGGCGCATGATGTATGTTGGCACGCGAGGAAAGACGCGACAGGAGTTTTCGTTTCTCGTTCTAAAGCCAGCGCTTGCCGTGCTGGAGCGCTATGGCGGGCGATTGCCGATCATGTCGAACGTGAAGTACAACGCTTACCTGAAAAGCATCGCCGTGATGTGTGGCATCAATAAGCCCATCAGCACACACTGGGCACGACACACAGGCGCAACCATGCTTCTCAATAGCGGCGCGGATATGGAGATCGTCTCGAAGGTTCTTGGCCACAGCTCGACGAAGATCACGCGTGAGGTGTACGCCAAGCTGCTTGATGAGACCGTGGGAGACGCCATGGCTAAATTTGAAGAACTGATGCTGCGCTAAACTCGACACTCCACCAACTTCGACAAAAAGGTAACATCTCGGCCCGCCACCCTCTTACCCCCCAGGAGAGTGGCGGGCTTTGCGCTTGCACACCCACATGCTCGCGCGCACACACGCACACGGAAAAATTTTTCTTTTTCTTTTTATTTTCTTTTTCTTTTTGTATAGGGGGTTTATAAGGGGGAAAAGCTTTTTTCTTTTTCTTTTAAAGCAATTGCTTAGCAAATGCTTTCCAAAATCGGGAATATGAAAACCAATTGCTTAACAAATGTTTAGCAAATGCTTTTTAAGAGGGAATTTTGCAAAGTCAGAGATTGCAAAAACGGGGTTAAAAAAAGCAATTGCTTAGCAAATGCTTTTTAGGTGGCCAATTTAAGAGGACAAAAAAGCAATTGCTTAGCAAATGCTTTCCAAAATCGGGAATATGAAAACCAATTGCTTAGCAAATGCTTAACAAATGCTTAGCAAAAGCTTAGCAAATGGTTTCTAAGAGTGCTTTTTGCAATCTCTAACTTTGCAAAATCGGGTTTTGAAAAAGCAATTGCTTAGCAAATGCTTAACAAATGCTTAGCAAATGCTTTTCTGTTATAGATTCATTTAGAGGACTCGTTCTCCTGAGATAGCTCCAGAAGCTGGTGCTCAATGGTGATTTTTGTCGATTTGTCGTTGAAGTCGACATTGGTGGACTGCATCTTCGGAAGGACATATTGAAACATCTTCTCTGCACACATGATGCGATCCTTCGGCTCCAGGGCCAGGAAGTCCTTCGTCATGAGACCGCTCTGCTGGTAGTCGCCCAGCATCTCTGAAATGATAGCCTTGGTGGCGGAGGTAACACGATTCTGCGTGCCCTTCTGTCTCCCACCCGTCTTCTTACGCTTAGGGGTATTGTCTTTGTTCGTTGCCATGAATAAATAAATATAATGTTCATACAAAGGTAGTTTGTTATTTTTGCGCCGACGATTATTTATTAATACATATTATATATGGGACTGATAGGAGCAGGATTGGGTGCCATCGGCACCATCTTTGGCGGCATCAAGGCGAGCCAGGCGATGAAGCAGGTCAGGCGGGACATTGACCGCAAGCAGCGCGAGAACCAGGCGTGGTATGAGCGCCGGTACAATGAGGATGCGACGCAGCGTGCTGACGCCCAGCGCGTGCTCTCTGCCATCGACGAGCGCATCCGGCAGCGCAACAGGGCAGCGGCTGGACGTGCAGCCGTAATGGGTACGACAGACGAGGGCGTGGCCGCAGAGGTGGCCGGCAACACGCAGGCCCTGGCTGACGCTGGCAGCAGGATAGCGGCCAATGGCGAGGCTCGGAAGGATGCCGTCGAGCAGCAGTACCAGGCGCGCCAGGCAGATCTCGACGACCAGAAGACCATGATGCAGCAGCAGCGCGCGCAGGCAATGGGACAGGCCGCACAGGGACTTGCCAATGCAGCTGGCGGCATGGACCTTGGAACGATCAAAGTGAACGGCAAGGATTTGGACCTCTAAAAAGTAAACAATGGCACAAGATACATTGGGGATGATCATGGCCCCATATAATAAGGACAAAGGTCAGGTGGAAGAGGGCGGCATACTGCCTCCTCCTATTCCTCCTGAGACAGGTGGGGCGGCGGCATCAGCAGCACCAGGCACGGCAGCAGCACCTGCAGCGCCAGTGGCAAAGGTGATTGGCGTCGTTCCTGCGCAACAGCCACGACGGATGACCTATACTGAGATGCTCGACAAACTGAGCCAGTACAAGCCACAGACGCCCGAGGAGATCGAGGAGGAGAAGCGGCGGGAAGCACGTCAGAAGCGTTTTGCGAGTATCGGGGACGGCATCAGCGCGCTCGCCAACATGTACTTCACGAGCAAGGGTGCACCGAGCATGTACGACGGGAGGAACTCTCAGACGGAGCGCGTGAGCAACCGATGGGACAAACTCCGACAGGAACGAGAGGCGCAAAAGAATGAGTATATGAACGCAGCCATCCGTGCCCAGGCGATGGATGAGGAGTATGCTGACAAGGAGCGCAGCTGGCAGCGACAGTTGGGCATCGACAAAATTAATGCAGACAAGATAGCCGAGGACCAGCGGCGCAAGGACAAAATAGCCGAAGCGCAGCAGCAGAAGTACGAGGCCGAGAAGCAGAAGAATGTCGAGCTCGCCAATCTCTACGCAGAGAAGGCAGACGCCGTCGCCATCGGCAACGATCACCTTGCCGACAAGATCCAGGCGCAGATCAATCTCCTCAAAGCTCAGAAGAGTAAGCAGGATGCTGAGGCGGACAGAGCGCACCGACAGGGAACGGCTGCATGGGTCAGCGGACGAGGCGGCGGAAGCAGCGGCGGTCGTCGTGGTGTTGCGAAAAAGGGCAACGAGTACCAGGCCTGGGACGAGAATGGCAATGAGATGCGATTCAATTCTGCCAAGGCTGCTGAGCAGTACGCCCGCCAACACGGAACATGGGTGGAGCCTACCTATGAGACCACATCTACTTCGACCACGCCCGACGTGAGAGCACCAGGCGGCGTGAGACGTGTCACGACGAAGACGCAGCACCGAGGGAAGGGATATGCAGCAAGGCCAAAGCCCAAACCTGCGCCACAGAAGCCGAAGACGCCGGCAAAGAAGAAAACCGGCGTCGCTTGGAAATAACTAACTATATAAAAAAGATATGCCACAGGATAAGCCATTATATACCCTTTACAAGGGCCTTCGCGCTAACAACTACGATGTGCCCGATAACTATGCCAGTTTCGAGCGCACGCTGACGGAGGCCGGCGAGGGCGGTGCCAAGAGCCGCCACACGCTATACAGAGCGCTTAAGAGTCAGAACTACGACGTGCCTGACACCTACGAGCGTTTCTACAATACGCTTTTCGATGTCGTGAACAAGACTACTTCGCGCGCGAAGCCCGCACCATCGTCTCCATCACGCCCACGCCCATCTGCTCACGCCGCCCCTGCAGGGCAGAGGCAGCGGGCCATTGCTGGTGTGAAGAACACTGCGGGCAAAATCCTCGGCATAACCCAACAGATGGCACATCAAGTGGAATCTGCCAGGCCCGTACCACGAAAGCCGAAGACACCAGCAAAGCCACTGACGGCAGCACAGAAGCAGCAGATGATAGCAGGCGCGCAGGCGGCAGTTGACAATGTGGCAGCAGGAAACAGCCGTGTGGCTAACCAGATTGCTTTTGCCAATGCGAATCTCGGTCTGCAAGCTAACCCAGCCAGGCTCGGACAGAATGGGCGTGTGGCGGTGCGTGGTGCGGACGGGAAGGTGAGGAAGCCGCAGCCTGCTCCTATCGGGATGGATTTGGCAGACACCTACGTCACCGAAAGTGGTAACGAATACTCGGACCGATCTGCAGCCGACCGTGAGCAGAACGCACTGGATGCGATTCGTTACAACCGTGAGCATCGCAGGGAGTACCTGGAGGCACAGAAGCGACGCATCGAGCAGGAGATGAACCAGCGAGGGAAGGAACTCGACGCGGAAGCCCTGGATTTCTCATGGAGAGACATGCCGCGTGGTAGCGGCGGAGCGGTGCACACCTATAACTCTTCGACTGCGAACGGACGCTTCGCCGACACCCGCTATATGGCCCTCAGTGCACAGCTTTCGCAGGTGAACGATGCACTCGGTGTACTCGACGAAGCAGAGCACGGCAAGGCGAGCGACGCGTGGATTAACAACTCATCGAACTGGTTCGAGCGCAAAGGCAAGCAACTTCTTGGCTTTGGTGCTGGCGCTTGGCGCGGACTGGCACATGCCGTCGGCAGGGTCAATACATGGGACTTGGGCATGACGGACTTGACAACCAACGCCGCCATGTATAATGCCGCCATCAATCATGACAAGGGTAAGGCGACGAAGGAAGAGCGGGACTTGCTGGATCTTGCAGCCTACGCAAAAGGCGTGCGTGCTGAAAACGAGAAATACATCGGCTATGGCTACGAGGCTGGCGAGGTGACGGGTGAATCGCTTCCCTTCATGATCGAGATGATGATGAACCCTGCTTCAGGCCTCGGAAAGACCGCAGCGAACCAAATCATGCGTGTAGCAGTGAAGAAGTATGGCAAGGAAGCGGTGAGGCGAGCCACGAAGAAGTACCTTGCCGCCAAAATCGGCACGCGCATACTTGGCGACGTCGCAGGATCTGCTATCATGGCGGGTACCAGCGGACAGGGCCGTGTTCACGCCGATGCGCTGAACCGACTGACGGGTGACGTGAAATTTAAGGAGGACGAGAACGGACAGATTGTCTATGATGGTCGCGAAGGTGCGGAGGACAATGTGGTGGATGCCTATCTGAAAGCCTTCGGCGCCCAGACGATCGAGAATCACTCGGAGATGGTGGGTGAGTATTTCGCACCCCTTCTTGGTCGGGCTGCGTCTGTGACCCGTAAGGGAATGGAGCGGATTGGGCTGGGCAGCGTGAACCGCTTTATCGACGATGTGGGCGCGACAAACGCTGCAAGAATGCTGAAGGACTTCGAGGGCCGCGCTAAATGGAACGGCACCATCGGAGAGTATGCTGAGGAGGTGCTGGGAAACGTCGAGAATGCCCTGGTCGTCGGAGATATGACGATGGACACCAATGAGCAAACTGGCGTATTTAATAAAGACCAGAATATCCGCACATTCCTCGGCGTGGGCCTCATGGGTGGTTTTCTCTCCGGCGTGAAGACGGCTTCCTACCGCGGCCCCAAACGTCAGGCCCTTAACGACATGGCGGCGGCAGGCAAGGCCGTAGATGAAGCGGCTGCCGGCAACGATAAGATGAGGGAGAAGTGGGCCGACTGGCGCATCAAGCTTCTTGTCGGATCAGAAGAGGAGAAGGTCTCCACGCTGCGTGAGGTGATGGACGACGAGCAGCTTCCTATGGGTTTCCGCATGGGCGTGCTCAACTTCTCGAAGGCTGCGCAGAAGTATGAAGGACTGGTACGTGCCCAGAAGAGCAAGAAGGAGGAAGGAGCGCAGGACGCAGTGGACGAGTCCTATGACGAGAGCTACGATAACGGCTATGACACCACCGATCCCTCTGCCATGCATGAGGCCAAGGTGCAACTGGATGCTGCTCGCGAGAAGCTGACAAAGAAGCTGAACGGAGCAAGCACGGAGGAGGCCAATAAGATTATTGACGACCCGCTGGAGTATATCCATGCGCAACGTGCCGCTGGAGCGAGCGTGGAGGATCTGCAGGAAGTCGTGGACTACGCCAATGCGAAATCGGCCTTTGACGGCATGCTCCAGCGCGTGAGGGACGATATTGACGGTCGTGTGGACGAGAGCGACTCCATGGTCGATTCTCGCGTAAACAAGAACACGGGTATGGTCATCCGTGCCACGATGAAGGTGGGTGACCGCCAGGTGTATGTGGTGGACGGCATTGTGGCGATGCACGAGGATGGCAGCATGGTGGACGTGAACAACAGTAGCGAGAGTATCCTGGTGCGTGACGCCCAGACTGGTAAGCTGGAATGGGCAAGCCCGCACGACATACTCTCCGTAGATGAAGGCGTGAAGCCCGAGGAGGAGAAGGCCGCTGCAGCAGAAGCCATACGGCAGGAAGTAGCTGGAAACGCTGCCGCACAGATAGACGGCGTGGCGGACGGCGCAACTGCCGAGACACAAGGTCCAGCAGCGCAGGGCCAGCCTGCCACAGAAGCCCCCGCTGCAAATGAGGCGCCAGTGGCCACCGCCGAGACTCAGGAAGACAAACCAGCGTATGCGCTGAACGACGAGATCACTCTGTATAACGAGAAGGGTGAGCCCGTTCATGGCGTGGTGAACGCTGAGGAGAACGAGGACGGACTGATCGAAGTCTATACGGATCGCCCCATCAATGGCAACAGAATCAATCTGTACTCCCGTGAGGAGCTTGACAGGATGGCCGGGAACAGTGGTAGCCAGTCGTCAGAGACGGAGGCCGCCGAGCCTACTGATGCGCAGGTAGGATCATCTACCGAGGCGGGAGCCGTGGAGCCTGCCGTAGCATCAACGGAAAATGAGCAACCGATGGTAGAGCCTCAACCAGCAGCAGAGGAGCAACCGCAGGTTGAAGCGCAGTCTGTCGTTGAAGGTCAGCCGCAGGTCGAAGCGCAGCCCGTAGGCGAAGGTCAGGCACCCATCGAAGCGCAGCCGTCTGAGGAAGTGCGTCCGTCAGCGCTGGAGCGTGTTCCGAAGGACGAGCAAGGGCAACCCGTGTACGAGATGGCGGAGCCTGGCACGGCCTGGGATGCTATCGTAGAGCAGACGGGCGGTGACGAGCAGATGGCGCAGACCGTAGCCGAATCGATGGTTGCTGACAAAAAGGCGGCATTGAAGAAGGCTGAGAAAGCCAAAGCCCGGCAAGGTGGAACTATCGCCGAGAAAATCGCCGCCGAGCAAGAGCGTAAGGCCGCCATTGAGCAGGCCAAGGCAGAGTTGGCCCACTGGCAAAACATCGCCATGACGCAGCAGCAGCGCCGTAGCGAGGCTGAGCGTACGAAGGCTGAGGAGGCTCGCAAGGCGGCAGAGGAGAAGGCTGCTGAGGAAGCCCGACTGAAAGCGGAGCGCGAGGAGGCAGAGCGCAAGGAACGCGAATCCCTGGACGGTGTGCCCGACTGGACGGAGGACACGGCTCAGAACGCACGGGCACGCGGCTTCCGCCGAAGCAATGGCGGCAAGTATAACCGACAGGGACGGGTGTCCGCATTGCAAGGCAAGGAGGTTGAGGTGAAGTTTGCAGACCAGGCGAGACAGAAGGCCCGTGTGGCCGTGATGGAAGCTGACGCATTGCAGCCAAGTCACCACAACGGCCAGCCGAACGTGCTGCACTTCATCCCCGAGGCTCAGCCTAAGAAGCGGACTGACGAAGCGAGCGTGGCCTCATCGGAGAACATGGCACGGAACATCAACCCCGAGGAGATTACGTCGAGCGTAACCGCCTACACGGGTGCTCCGACGGTGAACAGTCGTGGCGAGGTGATCCAGGGCAACAACCGAAGCGCGGCGTTGAAGACGATGTGGCAGAGCCACGCCGAGCAGGCAGAGAAGTACAAGCAGTATCTGATGGAGCATGCCGAGGAGTTCGGACTGAACGCCGAGGACATCGCCCGTATGGAGAACCCTGTACTTGTGAACATGGCCGACGTGGACGATGAGAAGGCCATAGAGCTCGGACAGTACGACGTGAAGGACACGGAGAGTGGCGGCACGGAGCGCATCAAACCGAAGAACGCCGTGACGAAGATGGGTAGCGACATGAAGACGTTTGCCGCCCGCCTTCTCTCTTCTTCCGATGAGGAGGCGAGTTTCTCGCAGCTCGTCGATGCGAACGGCGTCGATGTGCTGAAATGGATGAGCCAAAAGGGATTCATTACGCCGACGCAGTATAAGAGCGCTTTCGACTCCAAGGGCAATCTTACTGCCGAGGCAGCGAACGACTTGAAGGGCATCATGTATCAAAGCATCTTTCAGAACGGCAGCGAACGCCTGGAGGAGATGTTCAATACTTTGCCAGCAAAGGCGCAGCGTGCTTTGCTCGCCACGGCCTACAGGGACTTTGACAGTCCGGAGAGTGAGCGCATGGTGCCGGAGATTCAACAGAGCATCATGGCGTACCATGCGCTGATGCTGGACGACGCTTTTGCCAATGCGAAGACGATGAAGGAGGCGCAGACGGCCATCCTGATGTGGCAGCGTCAGTATCAATTTGACGATGCGACGGGAGAATCGTATCTTCCTACGAATAAATTTAGTAACTTTGCACTGCAACTTGCCGCCATGTACAAGGTACAGACGCAGCGTCTCATCCAGGGTACGTTCAACCAGATGTATGACCTTATACAGGGCACGCAGGAGGCGGACTTATTCAATCAAGACACGTTAGACAACACTCCGAGAACGCTCGTCGAAGCTATCAAGGAGGTATTAAACATCGATTACAATGGACAACAAGGAAGCAATGTACTGGGTGGCCGTGATGAGACAGGCCAACCAGGGCGACAGGGAAGCTCAGGAGCTGCTGATGCAGACGGACGAGGCGAGGAAGGAGAACGGCCTGCCGAGCGTGAGGGAGGAGCTGAGGCTACTGACGACAACTCATCCAAAAATGAAAGCCAAGCCGGACAAAAAAGTATCGGACTTGGACACGATGGACGAGGACGAGTTGAGGGAGTCTTTGGCCAACGCCAGGGTGATCTGGCGGAGACCGAAAAAATAAAACTTTCTGACGAGATAGACCAAAATGGACGTCAGTTCGTTCTCACATCTGAAGGCGAACTGGCTTTTGGAGAGATTGGTGAGGATACAGGGCTAACAACGGCTCCTATTCTCCTTAGCGAGGGTATGATAACAAATCCTGCAACCAATGACGGCTATGGTCTTGCTCATATTGAAGCAAGACATGGAGACCAAATAAGAAAAGCAGGATACAAGTCTGTCGTTGACTTCATTGAAACTGTTGCCAAAAACTATGATGTAATCAAGGAGGGTAATCTAAGAGACGGACACCAAACATACAGATTACAATTAACAGACAAGCATAATAACACGCTTATGATTGAGTTGTCTGGTGATGGTACTTATTGGAACATAAATACCGCAGGAATATTCAAAACATCCTACGGTAAGAAAAATAAGGAAGTGTATAGCCGCCATACTACGGCTAAACAGCCTGTCGAAGCTGCTGAAACATCGCAGGACGCTGAACAGCGCGACACTCAGGCATCCTCCAGCATGAATGTTCCTACATCTTCCAAAGGCAAAGTTACATATAAAGAATCAACTTCGCAAGAAAATGACGATAAATCTTTAGGTGGCGAAGAGAAAACACCTCTTTCTGCCAAGATTAATGAGGCGTCAGCCGAGGTAAACACCGAGCCTACCGAGGCGCAGAAGGAGGCCGGAAACTACAAGAAAGGCCATGTGCAGGTGGGTACGTTCGACATCACCATTGAGCAGCCGCAGGGTAGCGTGCGTAAGGGTACGGATGCTAACGGCAAGCAGTGGGAAAGCAAGATGCACAACACCTATGGCTACATTCGTGGCACGATAGGCGTTGATGGAGACCACATCGACGTGTTCCTCTCCAATGACATTGACGGTTGGAACGGACGTAAGGTGTTCGTGGTGGACCAGTACAATCCTGACGGCAGCTTTGACGAGCACAAGGTGATGCTTGGCTTCAACGACGCTGACGAGGCGAAGAGCGATTATCTTGCCAACTATGAGGATGGCTGGGAGAAGGGCCGCAGGATTGACGTGACCGCCGTGAACCTTGAAGATTTCGAGAAATGGATGGGATCGAGCAAGCGAAAGACTAAGCCTTTCAGCGAGTATTCATCGGTGAAGAAAGATGAGGGCGGCAATTCTTTTGATGATTTCGTCCGTGATAGTGGAGGTGAGGTTATACCTAATGGCGTGAGCCGTTCTAAGATTATCAACTTTGCTGAAAGAGTTCTTGAAAAATATACTTCGCACACCGAAAGGTATGATTCGTACAATGCCATGCGAACAGACGTTGAGAATATACCAGCTCACAAGTTGTTCAAATCGGAAAGCGATTGGTTCTCTGTAAAGAATGGCAACTTCATTGCTGTGAATGATACACAGGCTAAGGCTTGTTATGAGCTTGTTGCCCACAAAGATGCACAAGGTCATTTAAAGTCCGTGTCTGTAATCAAGTATCATAGCTTTGACCATACTCAACAAGACTTGTCTTCTGATGGCAAGGGTACAAAAAAGGATTCATCCGACCAAGAGAAAGGTGAGAAATCGTTCAAAATCACACCTAAAGAGTACATAACTAAGCGTGGCAAGAAGCTGGAGATGCAGCTCGTTACGTTTGAGGGTGAGCTAAGTAAGGAACAGATGAACGCTGCCAAGAAACTTGCAAAGGATGCTAAAGGTTGGTGGAGCAAGGAAGACGGTGGCTTCTTGATGCGAGACACAGAGAGCGCACAGAAGTTGGCAGAGAGCGTGCTCGGTGATGCCGTGGCTGTGGCCGATGCGCAGCCAGTATCGTTGAAGGATATGCAGGAGGCTGCTGGTGACCTTGACCCACGTTATCGTAAAGGCTGGGATGGCGACTATGATAAGTGGAAGAAACGGCAGGACTACTTGGACGAGGTTGAGCGCAAGGATAAGGCTGCTGTTGCCGAAGGTAGAGAGCCTTACTATATCGCTCTGAACGATTCATACGGTCAGAGAGACGGCAGTTTCGTCAAGGTATGGTTGAAGCCAGAAGAGGTGGAAACCATAGACGGTGAGAAGAAGTTTGCAGGCAAACACTTGTGGACGGAAAAGCAGGCTTGCGCAGCGAGGAAGGCTTCTCTGTTGTTCGTACGGAATACAATGGCGATGCTATTCTCAAAGAGAAAGCAGAAGCAGAAAAGAAAGCCCAACCTTCGAAGACCGATGAAGCTCCTAAAAGCGAGCCAAAGGATAGTGGCAACAAGCTGGTGACCGATGAGCAGTATGCCGAGTTGAAGGAACGGATGCGCAAGAAGCTGGGCCAGCTCAACGTTGGCATAGACCCAGAAGTGCTTGCTATCGGTACCGAAATGGCCGTGTACCATATCGAGAAAGGCGCACGCAAGTTTACCGAGTATGCCAAGGCAATGATTAAGGATATGGGTGACGCTATTCGTCCATATCTCAAAGCCTTCTACAATGGCGCCCGAGACCTCCCGGAGGTGGAGGCTAATGGTTGGGTTGAGGAGCTGACTCCATACGACGAGGTTCGTACGATAGACATTGCCAACTTCGACAAGCCGACTGTTGACGCCATGGCAACTGCAGAGATGGTCGTCAAGGAGCAAGAGGCAGAGCATCAGAAGGACGAGGCCATAAAGAAGATAGCCGATGAGCGTAACGCAAATCGAACTATTGATGAGAAGTCTTTCCGTCCTGCCACCGAGGAAGACATTGAAAAGCGAGGTGTCGTTTACTACGAGGGCAAGCCGGCCCATGTTGCAATGGTTATGCACAGTGGTGAGCAGGTTGGCGCAGCTCAATTCAGCAAGCCCCATATTGACCGCATCTATCTGACCAACGGTAAGGATTGCAAGCTCGAAGACCTGATGGTGGAAGATGAGGATGGCGCTAAGAGTAGCGTTGAAGAGCTAAAGCCAGTTGGCAAGGGTACAGGAAAATCTCAAAAAAGCCAAAAGAAAAAGACAAATAAAAAATTTAAACCAGAGCAACAGGTGGGCGATTTGTTTGCCGGTATGCTCGATAAATCTTCAGAAAATGGATTACAAAGAAATGATGGAGCGGTTCGCACCGAAAGAGTGCCAGCCGACAGTAGTGGACAACAACAAGGATTACGAGGAAGCGAAGAAGGCCCTCGCAAAGGAACTGAACAAGAAGGTGGAAGATCTGACGGAAGCCGAGGAGGACAGAGCACTGGGGAAGATCGGCCTGTGCCCGCTGGACTTCATGGACTGACCAAGCCGAAGAACAGACGCAACAACCATTCCGAGCGGGGTGCAGATCATGCGCCCACCTCGGTTAATGGCAGAATAGAGGCCAACATCAAGGCTATTGAGTTGGCACATGAATTACTCGAGAGTGGCGAGGCGGCCACCCCCGAGCAGATGAGTGTGCTTAGACAGTTCAGTGGCTGGGGTGGCCTTGGGTCCGCTTTCGGTGACGGAGGCCACGACTGGAAGCAGCGTGAGCGCAACAAGAAGATACGCGAGTTGCTTGGCGAGGAAGCCTATGAGCAAGCCGTGATGAGCGCCAACAGTGCCTACTACACCCCTGCATACGTCGTAGATACCCTTTGGGACATTGCTAAGCAGCTTGGCTTCAAGGGTGGCAAGATCCTGGAGGGTTCTGCGGGTATCGGTAACATCTTGGGGCAGATGCCCACGACGGTCAGCGAGCGCAGCGATATTCACGCCATTGAGATAGACGGCACGTCAGGCGGCATACTCTCACTGCTCTACCCCGATGCCAAAGTTGAGATACAAGGTTTTGAGCAGACGCGCATACCTAACGGCAGCGTGGACTTGGCCATTACCAATGTGCCTTTCGTTACCGGGTTGCGCGTGAACGATACCACGGGCGACAGTGATCTCTCTAAGAAGTTTCACAATATCCATGACTTCTGCATAGCCAAGAATGTGCGCAAGTTGCGTGAGGGCGGTTTGGGTATATTCATTTCTTCAAATGGAACTCTCGACAACAGCAAGTCGTTGCGCGACTGGGTTGTGAACGAGGGCGGTTCAGACTTCATCGGAGCATTCCGCATGCACAACAAGACCTTTGGCGGCACGACCGTCACATCGGACATCATTGTTGTCCGCAAACGGGTGAACGAACAGAAGTCATCGCAAGCCATCGACGTGAGCAGCATCAGCGGTGAGCGCACCGCCGAATATGAAGAGCCAGGCGCACGCAAGGCCAAGCAACTCTCGATGGACTACAACAAGTATTTCATCGAACATCCAGACCACATGGCGGGCGAAATGCGCTTCGCATTTGAGGAGGGCGATACGTTCAGGCCTACCAGCAAGGGCCTCTATCCAGTAAGCGGTAAAGACCAAAGCAAAATGCTGGCCGACTTCGTTAAATCATTCACGGAGGAAGACAATAGCAGCGCGGCCACCACGGATCAACATACTTCGCTTGTGCTCGATGCGTCAGCAGACGGCAAGAAGCTTGGTGAGATGTACATGAAAGACGGCAAGATCGTCTTAGCCAACATTGGCGGTTACTTTCCTCTTGAACTGAACGACAAGAAGATAAAGGGCCACACCAAGCAGGAGTGTTTCACTGCCTATGCTGCCATTAAAAGCGCATTGGCTGACGTCATGCAGTACCAAACGGATAACGAGGGCGATACTGGTTTGAAACCATTGATTGCCAAACTCAACAAGGCCTACGATGATTTCGCGAACACCTACGGACACCTCCACAAGAACAATCAGCTGGCATGGTTGCGCAATGATGTGGACTATCCAAATGTGTTCTCTTTGGAGATCTATAAGGAGCAAGGAGACGGCAAAGGCGGCGTTGTAAAGACCTACGACAAAGCCGATGTCATGAAAGGCCGTGTTGTGGAAAAGGAAAGCGAACCCCATCCCGAAAACGTCAAGGACGGTGTTGTGGTGAGCATGTTCAAGAACGGACGCATAGACGTGCCCTACATTGCAAGCCAAGTCGGAAAGAGCGATGCGGAAGTGAAGCGTGAAATCATTGAAAGCGGTCTTGGGTTCGAGGATCCTACAACGCGCCAGATAGAGGTGTCGTACCAGTATCTGAGCGGGAATGTCAGAGAGAAGCTGAAACAAGCTGAGGCCAATAATGAAAATGGCGAGTATAGCAAGAATATCAAGGCATTGCAGGAGGTTGTTCCTATGAACATCCCTGCGCACTTGATCGACTTCACGCTCGGCTCATCATGGCTCGATCCCAAACTCTATGACGAGTATGTAAAAGAGCGCACTGGCATAGACGTGCATTTCACAGCTGCTGGTGGAACATGGTTTATGAAAGCCCCCACCTATGGTTTGAACGTAGAGAAGAATCGTGCCATGGGTATTGTGAGCGAAATGCTTAAAAGGACCGTCATGGGTCATGAGCTCATCGGAGCCGCGATTCAGAACAAAAGCGTTGTCGTGTCACGCACAGAAAAGCACTATGACGGTACTACGGAAACCATCACTGACCGTGAGGCCACGGCAGCATGTGCAGCCAAGATAGACGAGATACGCCAGGACTTCAAAGACTGGATGCGAGGAAAGATGCAGAGTGATTCGGACTTGTCGGAACACATGGAGCAAGAGTACAACGACCGCTTCAACAACTATGTTCCTATGAGCATACCTGACGACTTTGTGCCCGAATACTTCGAGGGCGCGACACGCAAATTCAAGATGCGGCCACACCAGGGCAAGGCCATCGTGCGTGGTACGATGCAACCATTGCTTCTTGCCCACGAAGTTGGTACCGGTAAGACGTTCACTCTTATCTCCACCGCTATGGAGATGCGCAGACTCGGCACGGCACGCAAGCCTATGATTGTGGTACAGAATGCCACCGTAGGACAATTTGCAGCCTCAGCCAAGGAGCTCTACCCAAATGTCAAGATACTCACACTTGAGGATAATGACCGCAATGCGGAAGGCAGAAAGAATTTCTATGCCAAAATCAAGTACAACGACTGGGACATGATTGTTGTGCCTCAGAGTACCTTTGAGTTTATCCCCGACAGCGACGAGCGTCAGATGCAGTTCGTACAGGACAAGATAGACGAGAAAATGCTTGTGCTTGAGCAGATGCGTAAGGCAGACACCAGCGGTAGAGATCCTATAACAAGGCGCGCCGAAAAGGAATTGGCCGACCTGCAAGCGGAGATGGCCGCATTGTCAGACGACATCTCAAAGAAGCGAACCGCCAATGACGAAAAGAAGAAGGCAGTTGCCAAGCAGAATGCAGCAGTGAAGGCGCAGAAAATGCTCGACCGCCGCACGGATGACGTAGAAAACTTTGACGATATGGGCATTGACGCATTGCTCATTGACGAGGCACACGAGTACAAACACCTCGGTTTTACTACGGCCATGCAGCGAGGCGTTAAGGGTGTTGATCCTTCATATAGCAAGAAGTCGCAGGGCGTGTATTTGAAGACGCAAGCTATATTGGAGAAGAACAACGGACGTAATGTTATTTTCGCCACTGGCACGCCTATCAGCAACACGGCAGCAGAAATCTGGACTTTCATGCGCTATCTCATGCCTAAGGACACCATGAAGGAATATGGTATCTATTACTTTGATGACTTTGTACGCAACTTCGGCAACATACAACAGATGCCGGAGTTTAACACGAGCGGTAAGTTCAAGGAAGTAAACCGTTTTGCGGGATATGTGAACCTGCCCGAATTGGTGCGTATATGGTCGGGTGTAGCCGACACCGTGCTTACCAAAGACCAGACGGAACTTGTGGAGAAGATACCCGAAATGGAAGGCGGCAAGGCTCAGGACATCTACCTGCCACAGACACGTGCACTCCGCAGCGTGATGAAGTATGTGCGATCCGAACTTCACCGCTTTGATCAAATGAGCGGCAAAGAGAAAAAAGAGAATAGCAGCATACCGCTAACCATGTATGGTATTGCCCAAGGCGCCGCCGTTGACGCCCGACTTGTGGAAATGGACGCAGAGGACGATCCAAGGAGTAAGACCAACGAGGCCGTTCGCCAAACCCTGCGTTCTCTGAAAGAAACGGACGACTACAAGGGAACCGTGGCGATCTTCGCTGACCACTACCAGAACAAGCGAAGCGGTTTCAACCTGTATGAGGACATTAAAAAGAAACTCGTCCAGCAAGGTGTACCCGAAAGCGAGGTTATCGTCATGAAGCCTGGCATGACCATCAAGAAGAAGTTGGAAATCTTCGACAAGGTGAACCGTGGCGAGGTGCGTGTTATTCTTGGAAGTACCGCCACCCTTGGCACTGGCGTGAACATACAGGAACGTCTGCACACACTTATCCACCTTGACGCACCCAACCGCCCTATGGACTACACGCAGCGCAACGGTCGTATCCTCAGGCAGGGCAACCTGCACAAGCAATGGGGCAAGCCCGTCCGTGTGCTTCGTTTCGGTGTGGAGGACAGTCTTGACGTGACCGCCTACCAGCGACTGAAAACCAAGGGTGCGATTGCTGATAGCGTCATGGAGGGCGACCGACTGATGCAGGATAGCATGAACAACCGCGTGCTTGAAGAGGAAGAAGACGTGTTCGGCGATACCGTGGCACAACTCTCGGGCAGCGAGTACGCCCTGCTAAAGAATAATGCGGAGAAGAACGTTCGCAAATATGAGAGCCGCAGAAAGCAGTGGGAAGCTGATCAGACCTACATCCACAATGCCAAACCCAAGCTGGAGGGTCAGATAAAGGCCGCAGAGCAGCAAGCAGACAACGCTAACACCCACCTGCTTGCAGTACAAAAAGCATTCCCCGATGGCAAATTCACGGAGATAACTGTAGGCAAACAGAAATATGGTTCGGTGGATGCCATGGCAGACTTCATCAAGGAGCACAACAAGAAAATCCATGATGCTACAAAGGAGATGAAGGAGAAGCCCGGTAATGACGCCCGTACCAATACACTTACCTTGTCATTGGGAGGTTACAACTTCGTTATCAGTACAGAGTTGTCACGTGAGACGGTGAACAACGGCGGATCGCTCTTTGCCGGAATACACCGCGCGATGACCTACTCGTGCCCCGAACTTGGATTGAAAAACGTACCAGTAAAGCAGTCGCTCTTGCGTAATGCCATTGAGGATATCACCGAGAATGTCATCACAGGCAAGGACTTCGCTGAACGTTTCGACATCGCTATGAGTATGGCGCAGCACGCCAAATCGGAGCTGGAACAACTTAAGCAGCGAGAAGGCAAACCATTTGAGTTTGGAAAGGAACTGGAAGAAGCCAAGCGTCAGTTTGAGGAATACTCCGAAGCCATGAAAGAAGAAATGGCAGAAAAGGAGAAGAAGTATGCCGAAATGGACGCAGGCGTTGAGGCTGCAAGTGACATTTCCATTGACGATGAGGAAAAGGAAGATGTTTTGCGTGATGGTGACGGAGTGTATAGTGACGAGGATTTGTCGCTTGCCAATGATCCTTCGAGCAAGCTACTGGGTGAGAGTCGTTATTCAGCTACGCAACGCCAGGCTTTTGCAGCACGCACCCGCAAGAACATGGCCGACCATGCGAAGGAGCTTGCCGAAAGGCTGCACCTTGACAACGTGGAAGTGGTGACAGACGCCTCTACGCTCAGCGGCAGGCGCCAGAAGGCCAAGGGCTTCTATAACAAGCGGACGGGCAAGATAACCATCGTCGTCGGCAATCACATTGACCTGGCCGACGTGGAGCAGACCGTGCTGCATGAGGCCGTGGCCCACTATGGGCTGCGAAAGTTGTTTGGCGAGCATTTCGACACGTTCCTCGACAACGTGTTTATGCACGCCGACCTTCCCATACGTCAGCGCATCACGGAGCTTGCTCGTCGGCACGGCTGGGACTTCCGCACGGCCACCGAAGAGTATTTGGCGAATCTTGCGGAGGATACCGACTTCGAGCATCTGTCGAGTGGTTTCTACGGATGGTGGAGCTACGTGAAGGATGCGTTTCTCTCTATGCTTCACAAGATAGGATTCAGGGAGTATGATGGCCCGTCGCTCAGCGACAACGAACTCCGTTACATCCTGTGGAGAAGTTATGAGAATCTGAAAGAGCCCGGTCGCTTCCGTAGTATCCTTGGCGAGGCTGAGGACGTAACAAGGCAGTCGAAGCTAAAGGTTGGCAACTATGCCGAACGGAGGGAAACCGATGAGAGCCATGCGGCAGAACCACTGGAGGCCATGCCTGTAAAAGAAGACGTGAACGAAATCAATCAGAAGTTCAATGATGAATTGCAGAAACAGCTTGACGGTACTTTGCCAAGTAACCACATCTATAAAATGGGAAGACCTGGCAGTGTATTGCTCTCTACGGGTGTGCCTGATTTGCCTATACAGATGAGTGCTTCAAGACTTAAAACAAAAGCAACGTCCTATGGTCATGACTTTGATTTGGGAGAAGTAAAGGATTTGGTTAAGGCATTACAGAATCCATTGGCAGTATTCTCCTATGGAGACAAAACCAAAGCGCAGAACATCATTGTTCCATTGCAGAAAGACGGAAAGAATTTCATTGTCGGTTTGTCGCTCAATCCGACAGTTGGAGGAAGAAGTCTTGAAATCAATAGTATCAGGAATGTGTTTCCAAAGAACAATTCAGAATGGCTGAATTGGATTGCTCAAGGGAAGGCTCTGTTTTTGGATAAAGAAAAAATCCAAACCCTCATAGACCAACAGCGAACGATTCTCGCTGACGTGACCTACTTGGATTTGGACTCTGTTGCAAAGGTAGTCAAAGATTTTGTAAATCCCAAAGTTTCTGACGAAAATGTTGCGGATGAGGATGTTTTGTTCCGTGACGGCGACGATGTGGAGTATGAGAAGGCGCAAGCTCGCATGATGTATGAGCGGCGCGTCCGCAGCGGTCTGTATCAGACGCAGGAAGCCATGCTCGACAGTATGCTCGGGTTGAAAGAGGCCATGTCGAGCGTATTGAAGGCAGAGAAGCGCTACACGGGAAAGATAGAGGACGTGGCAGGTTTTGAGAACGCCTATCTCGGCGAGAACCGTCTCTCGTCGGTGAACCAGGCCGAGTGTGAGGCCTTCACGCGCCTTCTGCTCAATCCCCTCTTAAAAGAAATCAGCAAGTTGGCCCGTGATGCCGCCGAACACGCCGACCTGACAGACTACATGATGGCGAAACATGGCCTGGAGCGCAACCGCGTAATGGCTGAGCGTGATGCGAAGAAAGCCTTTGAAGAATATCAGAAGGAGCATCCGAAGGGAACAAAGACGCTGCAGGACTTTATCGATGCGAATCGTAAGCGCGACTATGCAGGCTTGACGGCACTGACAGGTATTCCGGAAGTGGAGGACGCCGAAGTGGAGGCGCAGGTGATGGTGGACGAGTATGAGCGAGACCACGACACCACGGAGTTGTGGGACAAGGTGAACGCCGTGACGAAGGCTACCCTCCAGAAGAGCTATGAGAGCGGCTTCCTGAACAAGGCCACCTATGATAGCATTCGCAGCATGTACGACAACTATATCCCCCTGCGAGGTTTTGACGAGAAGACCAGCGATGAGGTCTATGCCTACCTTTCGGAGAAGCATAGCGCCTTCAACGCTCCCATCAAGACGGCACGTGGCCGCAAGAGCAAGGCCGACGACCCGCTGGCCAACATGATGACAATGGCCGAGAGCGCTATCATGCAAGGCAACCGGAACGTACTGGTGAAGCAGCGCTTTCTGAACTTTGTGCTGAACCACCCGAGCGACCTCGTGAGCGTGAGCGACCTTTGGTTGCGCTATGACGACGTGACGGGCGAGTGGCACCCCGTCAACACTGGCGACGTGGCGGGCACGGAGCGCATCGAGGAAGACGACAGTCCTTCGGAGGTGGCCCGCAAGATGGAGGATTTCGAGCAAGCAATGTCCCAGCTCGCCGAGAGCGACCCCGACCACTTCGTGCGTCAGAAGGAGCATCCCTCCATCCCGTACCGTGTGGTGGAAGGTCGCGACCTTCGCCAGCATCAGGTGCTCGTGAAGCGCAACGGCAAGGACTTTATCCTGACCATCAACGGCAACCCCCGCGCAGCCCAGGCACTGAACGGACAGACGAATCCTGACAATGACGTATCGGGCAGTATCGGCAAGCTCCTTGGTGTGGTGGGCGACGTGAACCGTACGCTCTCCATGCTCTACACGACCCTGCAGCCCGACTTCGTGGCCAGCAACTTCCTTCGTGATACGCTTTATGCCAACACGATGGTTTGGGCCAAGGAAACCCCTCGCTATGCCGCTCGCTTCAACAAGAACTACGCCTTGACGAAGCGCGTGATGCACTTGCTCGGCAAGTATCGCAAGGGAACGTTGAATATGGGCAACGAGACGGAGAAGATGTTCTACCAGTTTATGAAGCACGGCGGAGAGACCGGCTTCTTCCGCATGGCCGACATAGACCAGCACAAAGAGGAGGTGGACCGCGTGCTGAAAGGCCTCAACGAGAAGATACCTGCCCGCAAAATCCGCAAGTATCTGACGGAGTGGATTGGCGAGATAGGCCGTGGTATTGAGATGCGTGCTCGCTTTGCCGCATTTATCACCTCCCGTCAGGAAGGCCGATCCATCGACCGATCCGTATGGGACGCGAAGGAAATCAGCGTGAACTTCAACAAAAAGGGCGCTGGTGACAAGTTTCTCGGCGAGAACGGACAGACCCGTATCGGCAATGCCGCCGCTGGTATCTCTGGCTTGGGCAGAGGAATGTTTATCTTCTGGAACGCCGCTTTGCAGGGAACGTTCGGCAACTTCGGAAAATATTCTACCCGTCATCCTGGTAAGATGGCCGCAGTGGTGGCCACTAACTTCGCGCTGGGCCTGCTGGTGAGTGCGCTCGCCTCTGCAGGTGGTGGCGACGATGACGATAGCTACTTCGACCTTCCCGAGCATACGCGCCGTCAGAATCTTATCATTCGCGGTCCAGGGAAGACGTGGATCAAGATACCACTTCCGATGGAGTATCGTGCTATTTACGGCATGGGCGAGCTCGCTGGCAGCACCATCCTGCACAACGAGCCCCTCGACGCAGGCAAGTTGGCCGGACAGGTTAGCCAGCTTCTCCCCGTGGACTTGATGGAAGGCTTCGGTGGTTTGTGGCCCAGCTCCGTCAAACCCGCCTGGGAGACCTACAAGAACGAGACGTGGTACGGGCGCCCGATATGGAAGGAGACGCCGTTTAACACTCCAGCCCCGCAATGGACCAAGGCTTTCGATAGCACGAACCCCGACCTGGTGAACCTTGCCTCTGCGCTGAACGAAGCAAGCGGAGGAAGCGACTACAAGAAGGGCGCCATAGACCTTAACCCTGCTGCCATCGAGTACTTGATGAAGCAATATACGGGCGGTTTCTTCACGGTCGTGAACCAACTTCGCAACCTTGCCTCCGTCAGTCTTGGGAAGAAAGACTTCGACTGGCGCTATGTGCCACTGGCGAACCGCATGTTGATGACGGGTGGAGATGAGCGCAATGCGAACCAAGGCCTGAACGAGAAGTTCTTCAACTACATGGACATCTACAAGGCCAAGGAGTTTGAGGTGAGCGCCATCACCAATGACATGAGCCTTTCGTTTGACCAAAGAGCCGCGCTTATCGGCGAGATAGCCACCGACGCCGACTATATTGTGCTTCGCCGTGCTTCCGCACAATATGAAAGCCTTTACGAGGCCTACCGTATCGCCAAAGACCGAGGCGACCAAGTGGAGCAAAATCTTCTTGGCTTGAAGATCAAGGAACTGAAACGGTCGCTTGTGAAGGAAATGGAGGGCGACAAAACGGGTAGCAATAACAAATAAAGAGTCTGCGTGGAATAAGAGTGATACCTTTGTGTCCTCTATTCCACGCAGAACATAAAAACGATAGCCATGTCAAAAGAAAGACTTATACCGATGAGCCGCATCAGCCGCAAGGAAGATGTGTTGGAGTTTGACTCTGTGGCCTATGACAAAGCCCACAACGACCGCCGTGCGTTCGAGGTGCTCTCGGAGGCTCAGATGTACTGGAACAATATGTACCAATTCCGTGAGAGCCGCGAACGCAACAAGCGTTACTGCTACGGCGACCAATGGAAGGACATCATAAAGGTGGACGGAAAGTCGATGACGGAGGAGGATTACATCAAGGAGCAAGGCAACGTTCCCTTGAAGAACAACCTCATCCGCCGTCTTGTGAACACCGTACTCGGCGTGTACCGTCAGCAAGCCAAGGAGCCTATCTGCATCGCCCGCGACCGTGACGAGCAGAAGCTTGGTGAAACGATGAGTACCCTCCTGCAATGCAACATGCAGCTGAACCGCATGACGGACGTGTATGCCCGTACGATGGAGGACTACCTTATCGGCGGACTGGCCGTGCACCGTAAATGGTTCGGATGGCGCGAAAACAAGCTGGACTGTTGGACCGACTATGTGCAGCCCAACAACTTCTTTGTCGATTCCAACATGAGAGACTTCCGTGGTTGGGACTGCGGATTCATCGGCGAGATACACGACCTCAGTTTTGATACGCTCTGTCAGAAGTACGCCAAGAACCCCGAGGACCGCAAGCGACTGGGCGAAATCTATGCCTGGTGCCGAGACCGCCACTCGTTTCAGACCTATATGCAGAACTTCGGCTACAGTACGACGAGAAACCTTGACTTCTTCGTCTGTAGCGACACCTCCCGCTGCCGCGTCATCGAAGTGTGGCGCAAGGAGATGAAACCACGGTATCGCTGCCGCGACTACAACAACGGTGACGTGTACAAAATCGACATTGAAGACTACCACGACATGGTGGAGGTAGTGAATGCCGACAGAATGCAGCGAGGGTTGGCACAAGGCATGAGCGAGGAAGAAATTCCCCTCATCAAAACCCAGTGGTTTATGGACGACTATTGGTACTTCTACCACCTGACCCCAACGGGAGAGATTCTGCTGGAGGGAGAGACGCCCTACGAGCACAAGAGCCACCCCTACGTGTTCAAGGCGTACCCCTACATCGATGGAGAGATACACTCTTTTGTGAGCGACGTGATCGATCAGCAGCGTTATACAAACCGCCTCATCACGCTATACGACTGGATTATGCGTGCGAGTGCCAAAGGTGTGTTGTTGTTCCCCGAGGAGTGTAAGCCCGACTGGATGAGCCTTGACGATATTGCCGACGAGTGGAGTCGGTTCAATGGCGTGATTGCCATCAAAACGAAGAAGGCCGCAGTACTCCCGCAACAGATCTCCAACAACTCGACGAACATCGGAATCAGTGAGCTTCTGAACTTGCAGCTCAAATTTTTCGAGGAGATCAGTGGCGTGAACGGTGCCCTGCAAGGCAAACCCGGACTAAGTGGGATGAGTGCGTCCCTCTACTCTCAGCAGACGCAGAACGCCACCACCTCGCTGCTCGACCTTTTGGAATCGTTCAGCCAGTTTGTGATAGACGCCGCCTATAAGGACGTGAAGAACATACAGCAGTACTACGACACGAAGCAAACGGCCAACATCGCGGGCAGAAGCGGCACACAGATCGAGTATGATCCGAAGAAGATCAGAGACATCGAGTTTGACCTCTCCATCGTCGAGAGCACCAGCACCCCTGCCTACCGCATGATGGCCAACGACTTCCTGATGGAGATATGGCGCAGCAATCAAATCAGCTTGCAGCAGCTGCTCGAATACGGCGACTTCCCATTTGCCGACGAGCTCCTGCAGAGCCTCAACAGCCAGCAGGAACAGTTGGAGAACGGCCAGGCTCCCGACGCATTGTCCCCGGAGGTCATGAGACAAGCACAGCAAGGCGTGGATATGGAATCCGTCAACAAGGCATACCGCATGCTTAGATGAAGCGACGACACAAGGAGGGCGGATGATAGTAACCAAGGACACAAAAGCGAAGCGCGTGGCCGCATTAATCCAAGATGCGGCCCGCCTTGCCGTGTCCGACAAGGTAGCCAAGATCATCGCGTTGAACCGCCAGCGAAACGCTGAAATACATGCCAAGTTTAATCCTATCACCGGCGAAGGAAGCATCGGAGACCGGAAGAAAATAGAGATAGAAGATTTTCCGTTCCCCGTGCAGTATGTTCCAGTATCCATGTTGAACGTGCCACTTGTGCAGAAAATCCTAAAGGCAGGCAGCATCCGTAAATTCTTGGAGAACTGCATGGGCGTGGCATATTCCGAAGAGGACAAGGAGAAAGTGATCGAGCAGTTTGTTCGCGTCAGATCCAAACACGACTTCGCTTTTTGGGCCGCCGCCTACGTCTTCATCAAGCAGAAAGGTGGTGGCGCTGACGCCCATTTCAGACTGAACCGCCCTCAGCGCAAACTGATCATGCGCTTTGAGCGCAGGAGGCTGCAAGGCAAACCTATTCGCTTGATTCTCCTGAAAGCCCGCCAGTGGGGAGGAAGTACGGCCACGCAGATATACATGGCATGGTTGCAGCTCGTGCACAAAGTCGGCCTGAACAGTATCATCGTCGGCCATGTAAAGGACGCCTCTACCGAGGTGAAGGACATGTTTGACAAGCTCATCAAGGAGTATCCAGTCAGTATGCTTCACGAGCTGGGCGAATCATACAATGCCACAGAGCCAAAGATTGTCGGCGTAGGACAAAGTGGCAATATCCACCGCATCCCGCAAAGGAACTGCAAAATCAAGGTTGGCACGGCAGAGAAACCCAACTCCGCCCGTGGCGGCGACTACAACCTCGTGCACTGCACTGAGGTTGGTCTATGGGTAACCACCGAGGGCAAAACCCCGGATCAGATTGTACGCTCCGCCTGCTCAGGCATCCTGCTGAGGCCCTACACGATGATCGTATATGAGAGCACGGCCAACGGAACGGGTAACTTCTTCCAGCGAGAATACGACGCTGCGAAGAACGGCGACTCACAGTTTGAATCGCTCTTCATCTCCTGGTACGAGATAGAGCAATACGCCATACCGATTGACGACATCCATACTTTTGCCGCCAAGCTATGGGCGAACCGTCACAACGGCAACGCCTCCACTGACCGCGAGGAGAGCGGCAGGTATCTGTGGTGGCTTTGGGAGCAAGGCGCGACCCTTGAAGCCATCTGCTGGTACATATTGGAGCGCAGTAAATATACCGACCATGGCGACATGGCGAGCGAGTATCCCAGCGACGACGTGGAAGCCTTCGTTCACTCGGGAGCAAGAGTGTTTGACAAGTACCACGTTGAAAAGTTCAAGAAATGCACGAAGGCCCCGAAGTATGTTGGCGACGTCTATGCCGATGGCGACGAAGGCAAGAATGCGCTTGCCAACCTCCGCTTCGTGGAAGACCGGCAAGGCTTGTTGTGGATTTGGTCCAAGCCCGACATTGATGACAAGGAGAAAGTGACCGACCGCTACCTTGTCGTAGTAGATATTGGCGGCAGAGGCAAGAAGGCTGACTGGAGCGTCATCGTCGTGTTTGACCGTCTGAACCTCATGGAAGGCGGTCGCCCTGTCGTCGTGGCCCAATGGTACGGCCATATCGACATGGACTTGTTGGCATGGAAGTCTGCTCAGATCGCCGCCTACTATGACAACGCCCTGCTCGTGATCGAGAGCAACACGCTTGAGACACACGACAAGGAGCGACAGGTGGACGGAGACATGTCAGGCTATATCCTCAACCAAATCAAAGAAGTGTACCCCAACCTGTACGCCCGGAAGCAGAGCGACGAGGAGATCCGCGAGGGCAGACCAAAGAAGTACGGTTTCCACACCAATGTGGCCACGAAGCCCAAAATCATCAGTACGCTGGTGAAGGTGATCCGTGAACAGTTGTATGTGGAGCGTGACGCCCGGTGCCTTGACGAATATCTCTGCTATGAGAAAAAGAAAAACGGCGCTTTCGGCGCTATCACCGGCAAACACGACGACCTGCTGATGACTCGTGCCATCGGACTTCACATCTGTTTCTACGAAATGGATATACCCAAGATTGTTCCGCGCGTGGTGCGCCTTGGCTGTCGTCACAAGAGGGCGGTCAGCGCTGCTACGATATGATGCCTCACAAGATATTAAACATGTGGCGTAGTCTCTTCTTCGCTTTTTCGAGATGCTTGCTTTTGATTTTCGTCACGATGACCCGTGCCGACCCAGGTGTTAGGTAGAACTTTGGTGCGGGTTGTCGGATGACGGCGAACACGATCTGTGCTATGGGCTTTTCTGGCGTAGAGGCCCGCATCTGACAAACCCGTTTGTAGATTTCCGTGTACATCTCCCTTGTGGTAGGCCTCATGCCGTGCAGCCCCTTTCCTCTCATCATGGCCTTGATGACGGTATAGGCCCTCTCTTCGCTCACCCAGAATCGTTTAGTCGGCATCTGTACCACTTTTTCAAATATTTCCGATAACACAATCACCTCGCAAGCGGCCATTTGCTCACGATACGCACGCATAAGGTCGTTATCCCGATCCTCCTGGTATTCAAATTTGCAGCCCTTATGTTTCATGTTTAATAGGTATTTTGCAAATTTAATCATTTGTGCTGAAATAAATAACCAAACGACGTAACTTTTTCCTCTTATTTTTGCAGCGTCATTCATCGAAATTCAATACAGACATGGAAAAAGTAGAAAACGTCCCTGTTCCGAGCAAAAAAGTAGAAAACGTCCCTGTTCCAAGCAAGCGCGACCAATTCAAGACCCGTCTTCGGCACAAATATCCCGATATGGATTTTGATGACGACGACGTGTTCTTCGGCAGGATCAACGACGACTACGACGACTACGACAAGGACTTGTTGGACTATAAGGAACGTGAGTTCAAGCTCAGCGACATGTTTAGCAGCGATCCACGCAGCGCCCATTTCCTGACGAACTGGAAGAACGGTAGCGATCCATTCGTAGAGCTCATCCGTCAGTTTGGCACCGATGTGGTTGAAGCCGCCAACGACCCCGAGCGTCAGGAGGAGATGGCCGCAGCAAACAAGGAGTTTGTGGATCGCGTGGCCAAGGAGAAAGAGCTCGACGAAGAATACGAGAAGAACATCTCTGAAAGCCTCGAAATGCTCTCCAGCTACCAGCAAGAGCACGGCCTGAGCGATGACGAGGTGGACCATATCATGGAGCTCATCGTTGGCGTCATGCGTGACGGCATCCTGGGCAAGTTTCGCCCCGAGACAATCGACATGGCCATGAAGGCCCTCAACTACGACAGCGCCGTGGCTACCGCCGACCACGAGGGCGAGGTGCGCGGACGGAACAGTAAGATCGACGAGCGTCTGCGCAAGCAGAAGAAAGGCGACGGGATTCCAAACCTTGACGGCAAGAACGGCGGTACTGGCAGTGGGAAGCACAAGCGGAACATGGACGTCTTCGATTTCGCCAATGCAGCAAAATAGCAACACTATGAGTATCCGTGTAGAGTTTTCACCCCCTAAGCCTCGTTCCCCCTCTCGTGGAAGCGCAGGACTACAGACACAACTCGGCGGAGCCTGCACCACCGTCAGCGCGCTGAGAGAAGCAAGCAGAGCCGCAGGTAACGAGTCGTTTGTCAAATAGAAGAATACCCAACTCGATAACAATAATCATAAAAATAGAAAGAAATGAGCGAAGAAGTAAAACCTACTCAGACTCAGAACGGCGAGGATGCCAATACGCCCGCCAGTCCTGAAATCCAGACCAGCGCCGGTACTGCTGGTCTTAGCACGCAGATGGGCGGTGCCCCCAGCACCGTCAGCGGTATCGAGAACGCCTCTGGCGGTATGGGCAACCTAGTGATGCCCGAGGTGGATAAGAAAATCTTCATGTTCGAGCGTGAACAGAACGCCTTGATGCAGTTGATGCTCTTGGCAAAGAGTGTGAACGTGAAGAGCATGGAGGTCAAGCATTACGCCATTGACCAGGGCACGCCCATCGTCACGGTAGCCTCCGTCAGCGGTAACAACATCACGCTTGTCAATGCCGACCGCGGAAAGGTCCGCGCCTATGACACCCTCATGGTGAAGGGCGTGAAGGGCTATGAGTTTATTGGCGGTCAGAACGTGAAGAGTCGCCGTCCTCTCCAGCTCTTCGTGAAGAGCGTGAACAACGACGATTCCATCACCTGCGTAGCCATGAACGGCGTGAAGCAGGCCGCCACGGATCAGTATGGCAGTATTCCCACCGCCACCTCCCCTGCTGCCAGCAACACGAACATCATCACTGTCGGCACGAAGCTTGTCCGCATGGCAAACGCCATGTACGAGACGCAGAAGTGGGTAGATCCCAACACGGTCATCCCCTCTCCCGACACCCTGTATCTCCAGAAGCGCGGCATGACGAGCATCGTCTCCAAGTATCTTGCCGACCAGGCCATGGAGATACCCTACGAGGAGGCCGTGAAGGCCGAGGCCCAGCTTCGCGAATTCAAGAGCGCAGGCAACCGCACCCTGTTGGTCGGCCAGCAGAGCAAGATGCTTGTCCGCTCGAGCATGGGCGACGACCAGTGGGACTATCAGACCAACGGCGTTCGCTGGCAGGTGAAACGCGAGGTGAAGCACCGTGGCAAGTGGACGTTTGAGGACATCATCTCCCTCATCAAGTTGTACTACGGCGGTGCCGACAAACCGAAGTCCGGTATCTGGCTTGTCGGCGACAATCTTGCGCAGGCCCTCCAGCTCATCGACTGGAGCAAGCACCCCGAGGTGAAGATAGAGCCCTACACCAACGAGACGCTTGGCTGGAAGACGACCCGCCTGAGCTGCATCTTTGGCGACCTGCAGATCAAGCTTGAGCCCACGCTCAATGATTGCGGCTACGAGAATAGCGGCATCATCCTTGGCGAGGATCGTCTTGTGCACTATGTGCGCCGCGGAGAGAGCAGCTACACGGAGGACGTGGAAGGCGAGGAGGCCACCCGCAACGGCGTGCTTGTCAGCGACGCGCTCGGCCTGAAAGGCAACTGTCATATCTGGGTCGATGGTGACGACGATGACGACGACACCGCTCCTGGTGCTGACCAGTTCCGCTTGTGGAGCAGCCCCACCGCTCCCACGGACGGCGACTTGGAGGATGGCGTCATCTATGTGTTTGCCTACTCCATGAGCATCACGTCGGGCACTGCCACGATCAACGTGAGCGAAGGTGACGCCTACAAGTACAACGCCTCTGGCGAGAACGAGAAGAAGTGGACGCGCTTCTACGGTCCCATCTCGTCCGAGTAATCCCCATTTAAATCACTAACTATGGTGGCGGGCGCGACCCATGTCCGTCCGCCACCATTTCGTATCTATAACAAAGCTAATTATGGAAATCAAGACATACGGAGTGTATGGCCTCACGGACTGGCAAGGGAAGGTGAAGGCCGGTACCATCGAGGCAAACTTGCACTTCACCGGTGGCACTTCTTCTCAGAGTGGTACGCAGCCCGCCTATCTCGTGACCAAAGACCCCGTGAAGCAGTTTGTCATCGAGAACAGTAAAGAGTTCAAGAGCGGGTTTATCAAACTGGTGATGCGGCAGGAAGTCCCTGGTACTCACCAACACATCGCCGCCCCCAAACCTGCCAAGGTAACAAAAAGCACGGTGGGCGTCAATCCTCCTCCCACTCCCGCTCAGCCCGTTCCCACCCAGGAGCACGAGACTGCGCAAGACATCGAGGCAGAAGAGGTCAACCCAGCCGAGGAATCCACCACTACCGAGGACGGCAAGGCCATCATTGACGTGACAGACATCGACGACGCCCGTGAGTATCTGAGTGATAACTTCGGCGTCGCCAAGAGCGCCCTCCGCAGCAATGTGAGCGTGGCAAGATGCGCCGAGGAGCACAACATCGTGCTCCGCTATCCTGAGTAAAGGACAGGCTTCGGGCCTTCTTAAAAGACGGCTTGACAAATAATGATAACGAGGGGTGGACCCGCCTGTGAGACGCGACACATGAAACCTGCCGACGGCAACAGCGCGTCCTCCCCTTATTTTTTCCATCAGTTGACAAACAGAACAGTATGCGATACTCCGTTGAGGCCTTGAAGCGCGACGTGCGCATTGCGCTCGGCTATGACCCAAGCAGCACCCCCCTTTCCGACGGCGGCGATATTGGCGCGCTGACAATCGACGAACAGATCGAGCGCCAGCTTGCCGACGCCGCCCGCATCGTCTTGGAGCACGCTCCATCCCACCTGTTGGACGGCGGCAAAGCCTTTGGTAAGACCGTCGGTTGGAAGAGCCGTGTCGGATACGGCATGGGATTCATCGAGCTGCCCGACGATTTTCTTCGCCTTGTCTCGTTTCAGATGAGCGACTGGAGCCATGCGGTAACGGTAGCCATCAGTGAGGATGACCCTTTGTACGCCCAGCAACAGAGCAGGTTTGGCGGCGTGAGAGGGTGCCCCCAGAATCCCGTCATCGCCATTACGACGCAGCCCATCGGACAAGTGTTGGAGTTCTACTCCTGCACGGGCGGACCGAGGGTGTATGTGAAGCGTGCCCGCTACATTCCCATCCCCCGTATCGAGAACGGCGGGATAGACCTGTGCGAGAAGCTGCAGCGCAGCATCGTGTACTACACGGCGTATCTCGTCGCACTGAGCACTGGCGAGACAGAGTTAGCCGCCAGCATGTCAAACATAGCCCATGAGTTGATGAAATGAACGATATAAACAACTTAGGATCATTCAGCTCCATTGACGCTGTGTGGTCCAAATACCCAGAAGGTGGCAGGGAGGGAGACTTCCTCACCATCAACGGCGTGAAGCACCGTTGGAACAAATATGCGGAGATATGGGAGAACGCCGACACCGTAACCAGCTCCACTGCCCGTCCGCTGGAAACCATCGACGGCGACCTGACCGTGCAAAACGACCTGACCGTCGGCGGCGTGATTCGCGCCAAGGCGTTGAAGCAGCCCAACTGTGGTCTATTCGAAACCCTCGAAGCGCTGAAAGCAAAATACCCCAACCCCGAAGTAGGCATGTGGGCCACTGTTGGCAATACCATCCCCGCCACGGTGTATCTCTGCGCCGAGGAAGGCGTGTGGAAAAACACGGGACAGACCGGAGGTATCGACAGTCTTGACTGGAGCCGCATCTCCACTATCGAGGGCAATGTCAGTACACTTCGTAGCGACGTGGACGCCATCAAGGAGAGCAATACCGCCTTGAAAGGAGACGTGGACGCCATCAAGGAGAGCAACACCGCCTTGAAAGGAGACGTGGCCACCCTGCAGAAAGAGAGCGGCGAGCACTCCGAAGCCATCGCCTCATGCCTGGCCACGCTGACCGAGCACGAGAAGCGTCTGATAAAGACGGTGGCCTTCGCCGACCTCGACACGCTTACCGACCCAGTAGCCAGCGTAGGCATCTATAGCGTGACGGCCAACCGTGTCCCGCGCATGGTTGTCGGCCTGCTGCTCGTGCACAGTGATGACGGCGGACACCAGGTGACGCAGACCCTATTCTCCAACCACACCGCTGGCGAAGACGGCACGATGGACGGCAGCGCCCATAGCGACACCTCTTCCACTATCTCCACACGTCACTACAACGTGTCGAGTGCCACACTGACCTCTGCCGGCACTCCCGTAGGTAGCTGGACGGCATGGACCCAGCTCACCGCCCATGAACTATATGACGCACTCTCCTCCCTTCACACCGCCATCAGCGAGCTTCGCCAGAACATGGAGACACTCCGAGGAGACCTTGACGGAGAAGTGACCACCCGTGAGGAGGCCACCGAAAAACTTACTTCTGACAATCGCGCCCACCACACGGTACGCTTCGGAGGTATTGTGACGGGCGACATCACCATCACCCAAGTTGGTCTGAGTGGCAGTTTTAGTTACAAGGACGTTTGGTTTAGCGAGAAAGACAGCATCTTCGTTCTCCGCCAGTCGGGTAAATACTATAACGTATGGTCAGGCAACGAGGACTACATGGACGGCATGACTCCGCACACGGAGAAGCAATACGTGCTGGACGACAAGATCTACATGTATGACAGTAACAGTGGCGAGCTAAAGCAGATCGGCGGATCATCTGTGAGCAGCATCTTCAATGCCACGATCGAAGTGCCCATCAGTGGCTTCTACGTTCTTTGTGACGCCGAGAATGCTGGCCGCAGCGCCGTGCATGCTGCTTGGAAAGCGAAGAAAGGCGCGAGCGGCTTGATCATTTCCTTCGAGGTCGGCGCCGGTGTTTGGAAAACCTACCAATATATCGGCAAGACCGTGACCGAGGGCAACTGGACCAACACCGACAACTGGAAAGACTTCGGAAGCCTTGCTGCTGGCAGCGAGACCTACGTCATCATCGACCAGCTCTGCGGCACTCCCGTGGCAGGCGAATACTACACCCTCGCCACCGCCGTTACCCGACTGATAGACTACCAGAAGGATACGGGCGTGACCTACGCCAAGAAAGGCCTTATCATCTCCTACCGTACTGGCGAGAACACGATGGAGACGAAGCAGTTTCAGGGCGAGGTGTCCGGCTTTGGTGAGATCGGCCTGTGGAAAGACTTCGGTGGCGGTAGCAAAGTGGAGACCTCCGACACTCCCAAGAAGGACGGCAAGGATGCTCTTTCTACTGGTGGCGCCTATACCCACATGCCCGTCGGTATCAATGTTGATACCGAGACGGAAGGCGTCATCAAACTGAAACTCGTAAACGAAGGCGGCGTAGATGTAGGCGACGAGGTGCAGTTCAACGTCGGCACGGGTAGCGGTGGCGGCACTGGTACAACCATCGCCGTGGCCTTCAAGGAGAATCCGTTCTACGGCAAGGCGGGTGGATCATTTATCGTAAAAGCCGCCATCATGAGCGTGACGAAAGCAGGCAGCCAAGAGAGCAGCAATGCCATCATGAGTGTGAACTTCGTGAACCGTACCACGAAGAGCACGGTAGCCTTCTTCTCTCCCAGGAAACAATCGAGCGCCACGCTCAGCGATTACTCCTTCGAGTTGGACCTAAGCAGCCTTGCCACAAGTGCGGGCGAGCTCCCCCTCCAGGCCGTCATCACCGACGACGGCGGCAACACCGCCACGAAGAACCTCAGCGTGATCGCCATCGACGTGACGTGCGAGAGCGTGCAGACGCTCAACTACACCAAGGAGACCTCGTTGAAGGTTGGTGGTCCGAAGACTTCCATCCCGATGTACCGCTTCCCGAACAACGCCAGTGAGCTTGGTATCAGCACCAAGGTGGAGATGCTGAAAAACGGCGTGTGGGAAACAATACAGGAGACCGTGGTGCGAGACACCTATCCCCACAACGTGAGCATAGACCCGACAGGCCTCACTCATGGCGCGTACCCTATCCGCATACAGGGCACCGACGTGGCCAGTGGCACGAAGGGCAACATGCTGCATACCGCCGTGATGGTCATCGAGCAGCAGGAGGACAGTGCCGACTACAACAAGCCCATCGTCGTGGCACGCTGGAACGACGACACGGACGGCAGCGTGAGACTCTTCGAGAGCGTCCTGGTAGATGTGGCCTGCTATCAGCGGGAAACCCAGACTCCTACGGTCATGGTGAGCGTGAGCGACAAGAACACCGGGACGAAGGAGCAGCTGGCCGAGCGTGTGATGTACCGTAACAAGTACTACACGATGGAGAAGCGTATCGTCGGTTACTCGCAGGGCGACACGCTCGTCTTTGACGCGGTATGCGGAGAGGTGGCACTGGTGGAGAAGCGGGAAGTGAGCATCAACGGGTCGCTGCTCGCCATCGCTGAGACTGAGGGCGCGTTTTACAAGATCAGCATGGGCGGCAGGAGCAACTCCGATACTGACAAAAGCATCAAGGTAAGGGCTACCGACGGCACGGAGAGGGAGATAGTCGTCCACGGCTCCAACTACTCCAGCAACGGCTTTGTGGAAGACACGTTTGGCACCGAGCAGGCAAACGGCAGAATGTCTCTGCGCATCGCCGAGGACGTGACCGCCGAGTGTACCGACAAGCCGTTTGACAGCACCTCCATCCCCACCAACGGCCTCGCCCTCTCGCTGACGTTCAAGGTGAAGAACATCGCCAAGCGCAACGCCCGCATCATGAAGTGCATGAGCGACCGTCTTGGCTTCGTGCTGACGGGTGAGAAATTCATCGTCACAACCAACGGTGATAGCGATGAGGCTCTTTCCAACGTGCTGACCACCGCCGCCACCTCCTATCTCGACGACGTGGTCTATCGCTTCGACATCGTGATAGAGCCCCAGGCCCAGGCACCCTATAGTGGCATCATGACCTGCAAGGTGTACCAGAACGGTGACATGGCCGCCATGGTGCCGATCGACGTCAGCAACTCATTCCCGAAATTTGACGACATCATCCATTTTGACGGAACGGACGCCGACCTGTACCTGTACGAGGTGACGCGATGGAACACCTACTACGACTTCATCCAGGCCTTCAACAACTACCTTGTGAACCTCACCGACACGCAGGCTATGCTGACGGAGTATGAGCAGAACCAGGTGATGGTCGATACCACCGCCGAGGGAACGACGAAGCCCCGCCCCGACATGCAGAAGTTGCTCGACCGTGGGGTGATGGTCTGTGTGAGGACCCGCACCAAAGATGCCAACCTCAGCAAGGACGGGTCCCCCGTGACGGACAGTGACAGCTATTATCCAGACTACACGGAGAACATCAAGGACAAGAAGACCTCCGTGTTGGTGGACTGGTATCTGTACTTCCCCGACAGGCCGTGGGCGAACGTGAAGATCGAGGCACTGCCCGAAACCAACCAGGGTACGTCCACCCTCGCCTATGCCATCAAGAACAAGAAGGGCAAGATCAAGAAGGCCAAGCGCGTCGTCATGCTCTACACCCGCGAGGAAATCAGCAAGATGTACAATGGCGACGAGACCATCCTCGCCATGTACGATGACGCCGCAGCACTTGCCGCCAAGAAGAAGATCCGCGTCAGAGAGGGCAGCACGCCCATTCAGACCATCACCATCAAGGTGGACTACTCCGACAGTGCCGGCGCAAACAACTGCGCGCTGATGGAGCAGATGAACGACGTGCAGATTGCCCTTGGCAAGAACTACATGACCCCTGCCCAGGTTTTCAACACCGACAAGAACGAGGAACTTCATACCAGCATTGACGGTATCACCTGCGCCCTGTTCCGTACCGACTACCGTATCGGCCAGGAAAAGGGTGCGGAGGCGGCTACGCTCCCCGAGAACGCCTACTTCCACAGCAAGGCCAACTTCAACGTGGACAAGGGCAACCCTCACTTCTTCGGCTTCGAGGACGTGGCGGGATATAACAAGGGCTGCGTGAACTACGGTGACTTCAAGGAAATCGTGACTCCGAAGGGCACGGACATTGACGCGCACAAGCGAGCCGTGCTTGCGGACACCTCCAAGCTCGCTCCTGGCACGCTCTACATGATCAGCGAGTATTGCGGCCCGAAGACCCGCTTCATCGAGAACGACGGCACGGGACAGATGACCGAGACCGATGCCGTGGCCGACTTCAAGGCGGTGGAAAAGACTGGTGCCGAGATAGCTTCCGACAACGTGAAGAACTACGACTGGGCCTCAGTGTACCGCAGCAGTGACGGCAAGTACTACAAGTACACTGGCGGTGCATGGAAGGACACGACTGGCAGCATGACCTACGACAACGGCACGGGTAAGTGGGTGATCACTGGCAGGGTGCTGAACCCCGTGGAGTGCTACGAGTACAGGCAGTATCAGGAGTTCTGCTGGCAGCAGGGCGTGAACAGTGTTGACGACATGATGAAGCCGCTTCGCACGGACGATGGCGAGGTGCCCGTATGGACGACGTACTACGAAATGCGCTATCCAGATGACGACGACTTGAACGCCCTGTATGCTTCGGGCAAGAAAGTTCCGTATCAGTTGTTCAGGGAGCTGTCATTCTGCCAGCAGTGCAACCAGAACCTCACCGACAATGCCGAGGAGAACGCCGCCAAGAACCCTGACGGCAGCGAGAAGGTCTTCAACGGTGCTGGCGCAAGTACGACCATCACGCTCGAAGGCAAGACCGTAGCAGGAACCAAGGCCAACCGCTTGCTGAAATGGCAACGGGAGATGCACACGATTTTCAATCCGTATTCCACGAACTTCTACACCGTTGCAACCGACTACAAGGCCACGGTGGACCAGCGCGCCAAGAACATGATGATCACCGTCTATTTGGAGACTGACGGAACGATGCGTTTCTACTTCAACCACTGTTACGACGGCGATAGTGTGGACGAGGCGGACAACGACTGCTACCTCACCATCCCGTGGGACATGGACGGCAGCAACAGTCACCTGTACCAGGGTTGGGACGGCGTGATGTTCCAGCAGTCGTTTGCCCTGTTCAACAAGGGAGAGGGCGTATGGATAGACAGTACTGGCACCCAGCTCACCCTCCACGACACGGCAGCGGCCATGCGCTCTTCCAAGACACGGACGGGCCTGGAGATATTCAGTGCGTCGGGCAGCTACCGCTACTGGATGACGAACCGCATTCTGAAATGGCCGAAGGTGGTGAGCAGCTTCGACGGCCAACGCAAGTATGTGGAGACGGCCACGGCGGCTGATAACCATTTCCCTGCCCTTCACGGACTCCGCCTCGACAGTCTTCCCGCTTTCCAGCGCAAGCGTTTCGCCTACCGCGACGGCTACTATCAGACTGGAGACTTGTTCACGCGCTTCTTCCAGGCGCGCATGATGGGCCGTATCTCCGTGAAGATCACGGCAGCGCAGGATGGCTACTTCGGCATGGGCGTGGATAGCACCAGCAGTGCCAAATACTCCTGCTATCTGAAAGCTGGCGAGAGCCATACTTTCACGGAGGCGGCTACTGGCGTGGGTGGTAAGCTCATCTATATCTTTGGAGCAGACAAACTCGGAACGCTCGACCTCAGCGGGTGTACACCGAAGAACAGCAACTGGATGATCGGCGACTGCACGCTGCTCCGGAAGCTCATCATCGGCGGCGAAGGCTACGAGCCATCCTATACGGACGACATTCTCTCCGCGCTGAATCTTGGGCAGATGCCATTCTTGGAAGAGATAGACATCAGAAACACGAAGATTCAGACGCTGAACGCATCGGGGTGCCCCCGACTGACGACGGTCGAGGCGGACGGCAGCGAGCTGCGCACGATCACCCTTGCCCAGTCATCACGCATTGACACCCTGTCCGTGCCATCGACGCTGACGACGCTGGACTTCGTGAGCATCCCGAACTTGGCATATACGGGACTCAATGCCTCTACGGGCTTCCGCATCCCCTCGATGAAAGACGTGATGCGCGTGAGGATCGAGAACACACCCCACTTCAACGTGCCACGGATCATCGCCGACGTGCTGGCCACGAGAAAGGCAGCGTGGAACCTGCGTGTGGCCAACCAAAAGCTGGAGGGCGACGGCCAGGAGCTCATCGGCCTCGTTCGGGCTGACGTGGGCGGTATCGACGTGAGTGGAAACACGCAGGACAAGCCCGTCATCAGCGGCACGTACAACCTCACCGCCATCCTGGAAGAGACGGAGATGACCGCCATCGAGCAAGGCATCGACGAGCTGACACTGTTCACGGGCATCCTCGCCTATATCCACAACATCTCGTGGTATCTCGGCGGCGAGTATGCAGCCATCGGCGGTGCTAATCCAACGGAAGACACTATTAATGATTGGTACATGTACTACAACGGCGAGACCTACGACGAGTATGCCGCCCGCGAGCTTGGCACCAGTGGTACCGACGGCTACAACGACGCTGACATCTCCACCTTCATCGACATGACGGCAGAGGACATCGTGAAGAAGTACGGCCAGTGGAACCTCGTGTATCTCTCGAAAACCGCATAATCAACGCCACCCTGGGGTAATACCTGGGGTGGCACATAATAAACAAAAAAATAAAAGGAAAAATGGCATCAAACGCACAAGTGGCGCAGAAACTGCGCGACGTGAAAGAAGCGCAGGTACAGTCTCTGCGCGACGCAGGATTCAAAGACCTCAGCGTATCGATGCGGGCAACCCTCTTCCCAGAGTATATCCAATGGGGAAGCGGACTGCTGAGCATTGACCTGGCCGCGAACCGCAAGACGGACAACCAAGAGTTTTACTTTAAAATTCTTGACGCATCAACCATCAACACGCCCGCTGCTGGCATCACCTCAGCCGTGACCAACGAATGGTCTCAGCTCTCCGCCGTGGAGCAGGGGAAATTCCTTGTCCGAGGCATCCGCATTCGGTCACGCCACCAGTCGTTCGTGATGGCGGCAAACAAATTTGCCAGCACGACATGGGGCAACACCTCGCTGATGGTGACGAAGACGCAGCAAACTGAGGCGCCCAAGGTGTATGCGGACTATGACGCAGAGGAGCTGACCACCGCCATCCTCACCGCCCATCAGGCAGAAGGCTACGAGGCTCCTGCCGCAAGAGCGGTGAGAGAGTACAAGGCATTCTTGAAGGAGGGCGGCGACGAGCAGGACGACAACAGTGTGTGGAACCTGCCCACCATCAACCAGGCGCACGAAATCTACCGCTACCACACTGCCTTGCAGAACATTCTGACGGCCCTATGGGGCATCACCTTCAACTGGGGATACATTCACACCTGCCAGTCGTATTCGGAAAAACAGCTTTGGCGTGTCCACACACTGTGTGGAGAGACATGGTATAGTAACAAGTCTGAAAACTTCATTGTTGTGGCAATATCCAATAAGTAATCATAAAAAAAGAAGATCATGACAGAAGCAGAGAAATCAGCCATTTTGCTGAGAATTAACAAATAGAAGCAGATTGCCGCACTGAAACAGGCGGGCATCGAGCTCGACATCAACACGGCCACGGGAACCGACATCGCCAACGCCATGAAGTGGGCCTGCGGCTTGCTTGACCTTTGCGTGGCGGCGTATCACAAGGTCACGAAGAAACTGACGTTCTTCACGGAGCAAGAGTGGAACGACCTCTCCTCCAATACCCGCTACTCCTATCTGACCATAGGCATCCGCATCCGTGCCTACGGCAAGCAGTGGATCGTCGGCAAGGAGGACATGCCCAACGACAGTGGCGGTACGGATCACGCCTGGGCCGAGCAAATGGGTTGGGACATCGACGAACTGAAGAACTACGGCAACCCCAACGACGGAAGCATTTTTGACGACTACGACGGCGAGGGCAACACGGACAAGATCGTGGCCTACGCCAAGGCCAATAACCGAAGACACCCAGCCGCTGAACGCGTACGTGCTTATTCACTCTCATCAGACGATCCCGCAGCGGGCAAGTACTACTTGCCAAGCATTGCACAGATGCTGCTGATGATCAGGTATCGCAACGAGATCGACAAGATGTTGCAGCTTGTAAGCGGCTCAGCATTCTCAACGGGCTGGTACTGGTCAAGCACCGAGTATTCGTCGAGCTATGTCTGGTACGTGGGCGGCGGTAGCGGCGGCGGCGGCGTCGGCGTCGGCAACGGCAAGACCAACGCCGGCAAGGTGCGGCCTTGTGTGGCTTGTGCAGCAAATTAGTCTCTTTGTCCCTTTGCCTCTTTGTCTCTTTGAGACCTTTTCTCTTTCGGCGGGCGTTGCCCGCCGACTTGAAAAATGCCGTAAGGCATTTGGTCTCAAAGAACAATAGCGGAAGGCGGCACTATCGGATGATATATGTTTTACACTATTCATTTTCAAAATACGATATATGTTAAGTAAAGAACTGAAAATTTACAAAGATATTCGTGCGCAGCTATTGTGGCTCCAAAAGCGGAAAGTACGATTTCCGAAAGACTACAAGTATGAGTTTGCGAACCAAATGTTTCGTACACTCGTGCGCAGTCTCACGCTCATAAGACGCGCCAACTCGAATAAGCAGAGAAGAGCAGAGTATCTTGCCGAGTTGTTGGAGGAATTGGATGTGTATATGATGTATATCGGGCTATGTGATGACCTGCACTTATTGTCCAGGGAAAAGGAGATGCCCAAACTGATGCTTGACCTGACGAGCATTGCGCGGCAGGCACAGGGCTGGTATAGAGCATCGGCCAAAACAACGAATGGATATGGAAGATAGCAAGGTGCAGCATACCCAGAGTCGTGATGCGCAAGCCCGTGTCACGAGTGAGGAATTATTAGATTTATTTGGCTCTCCCACCATGCCGAGCCTGCCCGCCGTGGTTGATTTCAGCATGGTAAAGAACAAGGCAGCGGAGAGTGTTACCGAGTATTCGTCGAACTATGTCTGGTACGTGAACGGCGGTAGCGGCAACGTCAACAACGGCAACAACAAGACCAACGCCAACAAGGTGCGGCCTTGTGTGGCTTGTGCAGCAAATGAACAGATAATCTATCACATACCCTTCGGTCCGATAGTGCTCGCTTACTATGATTGCGAGACCAGCAAGAAAAGTACCAACAGCTACCAGCGGTTCCACCTTCACAAGGAGGAAAGCCTCGTGGAGTTGTGGCAGAGCATCATACACGGGCGATACAAGCCATCGAAGGCCACGGTGTTCATCGTCGAATACCCCGTGCTCCGTGAGGTCTTTGCCGCAGCCTTCGTTGACCGAGTGGTTCACCACTACATCTGCCTTCGCATCAATCCATTGTTTGAATCCATGTTTGAACAGATGGGCAATGTGTCGATGAACTGCCGTAAAGGCTATGGGCAGTTTGTGGCTCAGAAACGCGTGAAGCAGATGATGCTTGACGTGTCCGAAGGCTATACCAAGGACTGCTGGATATACAAGGGAGACATCAAGTCTTTCTTCATGAGCATAGACCGAGACATCTTGTGGTCGCTGCTGGAGCCGTTCATCAGAGCCAACTATCAAGGCGACGACTTGGAATGCCTCATCTACCTTGCGAGGATTACCCTGTACGACAATCCTATCAACAATTGCCGCAAGTTGTCGGCACCCGAGCTGTGGGAGGCACTGCCGAAGAACAAGAGCTCTTTCTTTGCGCCAAAGGGGAAGAGTCTGCAAATCGGTCGCCTTACCTCGCAGCTGGAAGCCAACTTCTACGCCTCGGTGATGGACTGGTTCGTGATGCACGTTCTTGGCTTCAAGCACTACACAAGGTTTGTTGACGACTTTGTCATCATGTCGCGGGACCGCAAATTGCTGGCGTCCGCCGACAAGAAGATAGACGCTTTCCTGCGGGAGAAGCTGCTGATACAACTTCACCCGATGAAGAAGTACTTCCAGCACTACACGAAGGGCGTGTTGTTTGTGGGGGCGATGATACTTCCTGGCAGGACGTACATCAGCAACCGCACGCGCGGCCATCTGACCGACACCATCCGCAAGTATAACCGACTGCTGGAGGCTGGCAATGGCAAGGAGAACGCCGAGCACTTCGTGCAGTCGCTCAACTCTTTCTTCGGGATGATGCGCCACCACAACTCCTACGGCGTGCGTCGGAAAGCCGTGAAGAAGATCGACAAAGGCTGGTTTCGGTACCTGTACGTCCGAGGACACTATGAGGCATTCGCACTCAAGAAACAATATAAGCCCGTCGAGCAGATGAGGCGAAGGGTGCGCAAGCACGGCGCAGCAGCGTGGCTCGATGGGGTGATGGAAACGTCATCTTTCAATATCTAAAATCTATAGAACAATGAACCATACCCTGACAGAACAACTGATCGTAGTGTTATTCCTGGTGGTCGGCCTCATGATGACCCCCTTGTTGTTTATCGGCCTCGACTTTTGGGCCGGCATCCGCAAGGCCCATGCCCGCGGAGACCGCATCCGCAGCGACAAGATGCAGCGGACGATACAGAAGCTCTCGCGCTACTACAACGCTATCCTCGCCATGCTCGTGCTGGACTGTGTGCAGATCTCCGGCTTCGTCTTTCTGCACATCTACAACTCATGGACGCTCTACACTTTCCCTCTGTTTACGCTGCTGGCCGTACTCTTCGTGGCCACGATAGAGATCCGCAGCATCATGGAGCCAGCCAACGCCAAGGAGAGTCGCGAGATGAAGGCCGTGGGCGAGCTTGCCAAAGCCATCGCCGCCCATCGTAGCGACCCGAAGGAGATGGCCGAGGCTATCGCTGAATATCTAAGCCAAAAGAAATAACGCCAACGAGCGACAGATGATGCTTAAATTTGCAGCATGAAGGAAATAGAACTGAGCGTAAACAAAGCCAACGTATATACCGAGGTGGCCAAGACCACGGCATATACCGGGTCGAAGATGCAGGACGACAAGGAAGCCTACTCCCGCATCTTCGCCACGGACGAAGACCGGGAGATGCTGGAACGCTTCTGGGTGGAAGCCTGCAACGGTGCCACGGAGCTGCTGAAACAGTTTATCGTGACGGTGAGCGACCAACCCATGAGCCACGGTGTGGAACTCGATAAGAACTACGTGGTGAGGCTGGAGTTGAGCAGCAGCTACGACGAATCGCTCAACGGCAGCATTGAGACCTCTCTGTTCTCCTACTTTGTGGCGGTGATCGTAGCCAAGTGGTATCATTTCTGCAACAAGGGCGACGCAGAAAGCTACGAGCACGACGCCCAGCGAGCCCTCGACGACGTGAGAAGCAAGATATACTATCGCAAGAAGCCGCGCAGAGTGGCTCCTAAAGACTAAAAATAATGAGCATGAAGAAGATGATCATCCTGGGCACGGCCCACGGCGAGAACGTCGGCGGCAAGCGTAGCCCCGACAAGCGACTGGAGGAGTATCGCTTCAGCCGAGAGATTGTGGCCCGTCTGAAAAGCGAGCTGGAAGCGGCTGGCTGCACTGTCTATGTGGACCTTCCATCAGACCGCGTACCCACGCCTCAGACGGAAGAACTGAGAACGCGGTGCGCCATCGTGAACGACCTGTGCAAGAAGTATGGCAAGGAGAACTGCTTGTACGTCTCCATCCATGTGAATGCCGCTGGAGGCGACGGCGCGTGGAAGCAGGCTGGCGGCTGGTGTGCGTACACCTCACGCGGACAGACCACCGCCGACCTGCTGGCAGACTGTCTCTACAAGGCGGCAGAGGACAACCTGCGTGGCTACGCACGGCTGATGGAGGCTGGCAAGAAACAGGGCAGCTACGGCCAGCTGCAACGTCCCCTCCGCATCGACCTGAGCGACGGCGACCGAGACATGGAGGCAGACTTCTACGTGCTGAAACACACGGCCTGCGCCGCCGTTCTGACCGAGAACCTGTTTATGGACAACCGCAGCGACGTGGACTTTCTGCTGAGCGACGCCGGCAAGCGCGCCATCGTCGGCCTGCACAAGGAGGGCATTCTGAATTTCATCAACGAATAGAGGCGACATGAGCAAACGATTCGAAGTGCTGTTTATCATCCTGTTGTCGATACTGTCATTCGTGGTGATCGTGGGCAACATGATCTACTACTGGCATGGCCGTGATGGAGAGACGACGGAAGCGCGCGACACCGTGACCCGACTGGACACGGTGTATGTGTCCATGCCGAAGGCAGAGGATAGCGTAGTGGTGCGATACGTGACCCGCTGGCTGCCGACGGTGAACTACCATCACACCCGATCAGACCTCCCCATGCGCAAAGACGAGCCCCCGCCGATAGGATCGGACACTATCGGCAGCAGCCCGTGTGCAGCCCGTGGAGATAGCGTCGAAGTAGTCGTGCCCATCACACAGAAGCGCTATGACGGCGACGGATACACGGCTTGGATAAGCGGCTACGAGGCACGCATCGACAGCATCCACCTTCTGCATCGGACCGACGTGGTGACGCAGACGATCTATGCAAAGAGGAAGCGGAGAAAGTGGGGATGCGTGGTGGGCATCGGCGGCGGCATGGGAACGGGTGGCTTGACGCCACATGTGGGCGTGACCTTCGGTCTGAGACTGTTCTAACACTTATCAAACAACAAGAAAGATGGCAAAAAAAGTAATAGCAATCACTCTGTACATGTCGGAACTCGTTTACGACGTACAGAACAAGACCTACCTCACGGGACGCAGCCGGAAAACGGGATCGAACCACGAGGAGGTGGCCAACATGCAGGCCAACGACGACGACGAGAACGCTGACCAGATCCTGCGGTCTATCGGCAACGCCTTCTCGACGCTGAAAACGAAGCTCAGCGAGTTTATCAACGAGGAAGGTACGAGCGCCAGCGACAAGCTGCTGGAGGCCAGCGACAATCTCACTGTGTCGCTGAACATGCCGGGCAACTACAACAATGCGGCCAACGAGACCATCAGCTCCGCGCTGCACCAGTATATCGTGAACAGTGCTATCGGCGACTGGTTCACCATTACGAACAAGGCTGACGCCGGCGACTACATTCAGCTGGCTGGCGCTAACCTGGAGCAACTTCGTGAGGCGGTGAACAAGCGCAGCCGCCCGGTGCGCACCAAGGTGTGAGGAAATCATGGCGGAGAACCGGTATATCAGCACGAGTTTGCAGCCCAGGCGGAAGACGGTGCGCATGGTGTTCCGACGTGACGAGCTGCTTTACGACATCAAGAACTACTGCTACGTGGAGGGCGAGGTGGCGCAAGAGGACGGTACCTGCTCCCGCCATCAGACGCAGGACATCGGTGAGGCTGGCAACATAGACCGCGTGACGAAGGTGCTCGACCTGGCCCATGCGGAATGCGTTGAGGCTCTGTTTCCCTATACGAAGCAGGAGGTGGGCGCGAAGACCGAGGTGGACGACATGCCGAGCGTGGTTTATGACGAGAATGGCAACGCGGTGAAGTCCGTCGAGCTTCCAGAGAAGGAATTGCCCAAGGACTACGAGATCAGCCTGCTGGTGCCAGACGCGTATAGCCAAACGACGGTGACGCTGCTTGTGAGGTTGGTGCATGAATACATGGTGTGTCGCGTAGTGGCCGACTGGATGAGCATCACGCGACCCGAGAAGGCTGCATTATGGAGGGAAAAAGCAGAGGAAGGACTTGATGCCATGAAAAAGGCCGTACACTTCCGAACGGTTCGTGTACGGCGGACTCAAACTCCTTTTTAGTGTGTTTCGTTTGGTTGTTTTCCCCTCACCCAAAGAATCGGGTGAGGGGTTTTTCGTTATTAGTATCCCAGTAGATAATCCGCATACAAGTCGATAAACTGCTTTCCTGCATACTCAGCGAGTTCTTTTGTTTTGAAGGCAAACCGAGACCCGATGCTCGCATTGACGTACGCGGAACCGTAACCCGCACTCGACCACGACACACCGCCATACGCATACGCGCTGCTGTACGACCGAAATTCCAAATAGGACTTTTGTCCTTCCGTCATTCTTTCAATATCTTCCTTGGAATAAAAGTAAAAATACGGAAAATATCGACACTCTCCTTTTACAAACTGTGGAGTCCAGCCCTCGTTAAGTGCCGCCGTAACAATGCACAACCTTGAATAAGCTATCATGTTTTCTGTAACGTCTGCCTTACAAAGGGCCTTGTACTCTTTCACTAAAGGACGAAACGGATTGAGCTCTTTTAAGGCATCGTCAAACGTCTTGATTCTATCCATTACGCTCTTCGTCTCGAACGTTTCCACGCCAAACAATCGCTCAAGAACTTTCTTTTGCTCTTCGCTTCCCTGCTGGTAGGCGTTAATCGCCTTCCATTTGTCAATTTTCAAAGTATCCATGTCTTTACTATTTACGGCAGCTGTTAGAACCTCGTTCAATATTCATTATGCGAGAATCAAGAACCTTAATATAAGAAAGCATGTGAGCTCTTTGCTCTACAAGCATTTCGAACTGATACTGTCCTACCATTTGAAAAACACTACCTGGTAATCCTCCACTAAGGAATTTTTGTAAGGAATCATATCTTGAAGCCAATTCATCTCGCTCGATGCGTAGGCGATCGAGGACAGTCTCGGAAGGCTTGTATGTACGATTGAATACGTCTGCTGGACTCCAAGACTGATACCCGTCTTCGTACTCTACGAGATAACCATCTATAGACTTTTCTAAGTTAGTTGGCACCTTGCCTCTCTGCAACAATCCTCTCTCACACGCTTCACCCATTGTCATGGGCTTTGCCTTGATTGTTTTCGTACCAGTGTACTGTTTCATGTCTACATCTTTTTGTTCCATTTCTAATTCTGTTTTCATTGTTATTTTTGTTTATTTTGTCTCAATATCTTTACCCTCTCCAAAAAAGAAGTCGGCCCAAAGTCTGAGGAATTGTTTGCCGCAGTAATCTGCGAGTTTTTTACTCTTCAAGTAAAGTGCAGACTCGTAGAAGTCCGAGGTAATCTGCGTGTCGCATTGCGATTTACAAAAGGCGACAACTCCATCTTTGCCGTCTGGATACGGTATCTTTGGCGTGCCGATATGAGTGATTTTATATTGTTCGTCTTTCTCCGACAGTTCTTTTTTCGTCCATAATCTGATCACAGGATACCAACGACTCTCGCCGTATATGAACCAAGGTTTCCATCCCTCATTCAGTGCATGACAAATAACTCTAAGCTTCATACATGCAATTATATCGTCAGAATCGCCCTCATACTTGCTCATATACAGTTCCGGGTTGATACCGACTTCGCGACAAGCATCCTCGAAAGTCTTCACTCGCTCTGTTATTTGTCGTTTCGCATTCGTCTCTTCTTTGAGCTGAGGAAAGAGTGCGAGAAGCATCTCCTTGCAATTACCGTCTGCTATTTTCAAAGCAGCTTTTGCATTTTCAGTTTTAACGAACAAGCCTTCTTCAAATTTAATCATATCTCGTATTCTTGTATTTTAAAGGAAAAACTTGTTGTAAAGGTCGGCGAATTGCTTGCCGAATTGCGCGGCGCGCGCGGACGATTTGAAGCAAAGCCGAGAACCGATATCCGCACCCGCACCCGTAGGCGCGTTACCCGTATTCACATACACGAACCCCGCAGCATCCTTGTCATACTTGAACCAAGGAAACCACTTGTCTTGTTCCCAATCCGAGAAATCGGGTACGAATCCGTCTTCCTTGTTCCACGCTTCTGCAAGCGTAAACAATTCGTTCAAGGCTATCAACGCATTAAGATGGTGCGGATTAAATTCGTTTAAGAATATCAAGATGTCCTCGGGAATTTTATCAGGGAAGGCAAATACCGTTCTTACTTCACTGATTCCCTTTAGCGGTCTAAGTCCAAGTGATTTTCTTGCGCTCTCTAAATCCGTGATAGTTTCGTTCACTTCTTTGCATTCCACTTCTTCAAGGGCAAAATCAAACGGCGACAAATAATCGTCAGCGTTCAAATCTTCTTTGTTCTTGAAAAGATATTCCTTCAAGGTTTCACCAGCGTCTTTGTATGAAAGATGGACGGCCTGCATCACACTCTGCTCGCTCCCGTCAGCATTCTTTATTATGTACTTTTTCACTTTGATGAGTTTTTATATATTCATGTATTATTATTCTTCACTAACGTAATCGATTGGTGCGCCTCGCCTCGTACTGCACAGTGGCTCCACAGATTGACTCATCGGGCTGCATATCGCACAGTAGGACGAAGCGGAAGTACTTGTATGGCGTGCCCCGAAGTCCGCGCAGATAGTGATCCTGGGAAGAATAGACACGCACCCAGGAAAACAAGTCTATGGACCCATAGAGAATGGTCTTGACGCTTCCCATCCGGATCCTTCCACGCTGCATGACGGCGGTGATGGTTTTGAGCACGTCGGGATCATCGAGTTTGATGGGTCGCGTGACGATGACGCCCTTGGCCACATCGTCCGTAGTCGGTGCGGAGAAGTTGACGATGGCCGACGAGGCATCAACCGCCAAGGCTTCTGGATAGGAGGCCACGGCATAGTCGATGTCAGAAAGTCTCGTCGTCCACTTCTTCTCCTCCAGCGAATAGACGTAGGCATAGGCATAGGCGGGATTGAAGACGACGAGAAGCTGGTGGAGATAGTCGTAGATGATGCGGCAGGAGTGGAGGAAGACGTGCAGCGACCCTACACCAGTCAACATTGCTCCGTTGGTGGCACCGCCCAAGTATTCGGCGAGATTGGGCGGCATGACCCCCAGCGAGGTTATGGAAAATGGATCTTCGGCATTGATAGGATCTGATATGCAGCGCGTATCCGATCCCGAGAGCGCCATGATGCCCCTCTCGGTTGCAAACAAGACGGCGTCGTCGATAGGCGTGATGCTCTGTATATTGATACAGACGTCCCGGGAGACTGGTTGCCTGACTGCATATCTTCCATCCGACGCCACCTCTACCGCCCACACACCATCCGAGGCGAAGAGATAGAGCGGCGACTGTCCGAACTGCCCCCTGGAGATGGGACGCGTGTTGGCCGCAGCGGCATAGAGGTCTCCGTCGCCTACCCTGATCCGCTGCTCGACCATGATGGGATTGCCCTGCATGGAGACGTAGAGCATGTTTGGCCGGGACTGGGTGATGACCGCGCGAGGCAGAGAAAGGCCTCCCTCGTTGTCTATGACAGCGCTGGCCGCATCGCCAAAGTAATACGCCCCCTTGAGGAAAGGATGCGCCTGCAACTTATAGAAACGCTTCACGCCCGTCTCGAAGACGGCGAGCTCTACGGCCTTGGCATTGGGATGGAAGAACCAGCGCTTGTTGGCCGAGGCGGTGGAGGTCTTGCCGAAGACGGCATACTGCAGGGCTTCGCTCTCCCGCTGCTCTATGCCCACGCGATAGTTGGTCTCGGTCTCGGTATGCTCGTCAACGAAGCCACACATGGCGTCGGGATGGAAGCCCGGAAACAGGCTCTCGACCACTCCCGCCCAGTGTTCCCGCTGATTGTAGGCCATGACATAGGAGGAGGCGTAGGAGGACAGATTCTCTGTGTTGTCAGGAAGCAGGGATGTGTTGCCCGCCAGGCCCTGCAGAACTTGATCGTCCAGAGGCACGGGCGTGAAATTGCCACCCACGCGGATCTCGTCCCGCTTGATCTCCTTGATGATCTTGAAGGCAGAGGCGGCGGTGAGGCGCTCCTCGTAGTTGTCGAAATGGGGCAGCGCAAGATACGTACCCGCCTGGTCGGCCACATTCTTGACGCCGTCGATGGCGTAGGACTTGTTGTCGGGCGTCAGCCCCGTGGTGACATAGACCCCCTGAGCACACTCCTCGTCGGTGGCCCCCTGCTTGTAGAGATAGACCGGATCGGAGACGGCGATGACGAGCGTATCGACGAGATCCTCCATCTGCATGAGCCTGCGCATCTTCTCCACGTCCTTGACGCGGTACATGAGCTGGGCGTCGTAGGCCTTGGCCGTGACAGTGGCATCATAGTAGAGGTCGCCCGAGGACTTGATGTCGCTCAGCTCCACGAGCGGCGTGACGCCCGTGGTAGGCTCCATGAGGATGGGTGGCGAGACGGTGATGATGTCGCCCGTGATCATTCGGAAGCCGTAGCGGACAAAGAAGGGCAGCGCGAAACGATTGGCGTCACGCGAGGAGGAGAGGATGGTGTTGGCGACGGCGAGTAGCTGCTCGTTGGTCTGGCTGGTGGCATTGTAGAGATACGTACCCTCCTGCTGTATGACCTCCTGCCGCTTGTCGATAACGACCGTGCCGTCGAAGTTCCCCATCCACGTGGGACCACTCTGCTTGCCCGACTGGAACGAGACGTAGATATTCGTGACGTCATACTGAGGCGTGACCTGGAAATCGCCACCGACGAGTCCTGCATTGTATCCCTTGGCATTGTTGTCGGCGTCGTAGAGCGTGACGCGGAAATACATGGACGAGGTGGCCGTCTTCTTGACCACCTTGACGCGGTAGGTCTCTCCCTTGCTGAGGCTACAGGGGAAGACGAATCCCTGGTGATTGTAGGAGAAGTCGTGGCGGGTCACGTTCTGCCATGTGGCCACGGAAGCTCCTGCGGCATCCTTGATGACACGGGGTATGACCTTGGACTGGGTGCGCATGGAGGCATCGAGGCCAAAGAGGATGGTGACGGAGTAGTCGTCGGTACTGAAAGGGCGGTACTTGCCACGCAGAAAGACGTAGTGGTCGAAGACGGACGGACCGAAGACGCAGAGGACGTTGCCCGTAGCAGCGCAGGAGACGTCGGCGGCGTAGTCGGCGATGGGCGTGCGTTCGGCATCGGCGGCGGTGGCGTAGTAGAGCGTAGCGTCCTTGCGTATGATGAGGTGGCGGGTGTTGTCGTTGATGGTGTGGACGAAGAGCAGGCGCTCCCCCTGCTGGAGAGAACCAACGACCTTCGGCGCACGTACGGGCCGCAGCGCCCCATCCTTTGGAATGAGGTTGATGGCCATGTCGAGGTCGCCGTCTGGCGACTCGTAGTCGGAAGGAGAGGCGGTGAGGCCTCCATATCGAATATCCTTGATCATATTGTTTTTGAGATTGATTATGACTGTCGGTAGGTCGGGTTGTCGAAGATGATGCGCTCGAACATCTCGTTGAAGCGGTCGGCCATCCGCTCGCCGTAGTGCTCGCGGATCTGCTTGGGCGTGAGGTTGGTGGTGACGATGGTGAAGAGCTGGTCGTCGTAGCGCCGAGACAGAAGGTCTATGACGGGACTGAGGACGTTGCCATAGGAGAGGACTTCCGCGGGCTCCGTGCCGAGGTCGTCGATGGCGAGCATCGGCACGGAGCAGAGGCCACCGAAGTAGAGGGGATTGTTTTTGGCAGCGACACAGATGTCCAGCGCCTTGACCTGTCGCACCCCATTCCTGCCATCGTCGTTACGGTCGCGGCAGATGTAGGCCACGAGGTCGCGGATGGCCATGGCGAGTGTGGTCTTGCCATTGCCGCAGCGGCCACAGAGCATCATGCCGAACTTTGGCCTGGAGGCCGTGAGCCAGCGGGCAGCGTCGGCGATATGGCGCGCGGTGGCCTCGTCGTTGACGAAGGTCCGATGGCGAAGCTCCACGTTGGCCTGATAGGCGGCCATGATAGCATTGACGGACTGCTCGTAGGCCCAAGGAAACCTAAAACGCTCCACAGTAGCCTTCCGCCGGAGCAGGATCTGCTTGAACCCCTCGACGTCGATTTTCCATTCTTGTTCTTTCTGCTTGTTCATTCTTGCTTTGTTTTTCGGCCTCGCTCACTTTGCGAAGCCAGTTGGTGAAATGATCGATGGCATCCTGCTTGTGCGGGTGCTCTATGTTGCGCCCGTTGCACTCGAGCACGAAGTTGTCATAGCGCGCGGCGAGATCCGAGGGTGAGAGATGGAAACGCATGCATAGATTCTCCTGCTGGAACGGCCCGAGGAAATCGGCAATGGCCCCGCCTGCCGGGCGAAACGCGGCTGACGCCCTGGGCCTGCCACCCCGTCGGCCCGCCTCGCTTCGCTTGCGCCTGACCGTCTCCTGGTGCTCGACCTGCTGACGAATGGGTGCCGAGAAGAACGTGGCGCCGTCGATCTCGAAGAGGCCGTAGTCCTCCACGACGGAACGGACGAGGCCGGCATCGACATGGAGGTCGAAGGCGATGGCGGCGTAGTCGGTGGTGAGAGCCGCTCGCTCGGCAAGCATCTCCAGAAGCATGCAGTAGATGCCGTAGCCCGCTGGGCCGTGCTCCATGCGGAGGCGGAGCAGTCGTGCGTCGTTGCGGGCGTTGCTATCGTGTGAGAAACAGGACATAGGGATGAGGCTTTAAGAATTGAGGTAAGACTTGACGATCTCCATGAAACTATCGAGAGACCGACAGACGACATATTTGTAGCCCTGGGCCTCGACGGCCTGCTGCCATAGCTTCTGCGCCTCGCGCTGCGCACCCTCGATGGTCTTCATCTCTATGGCGAGACCGTGATAGGTGGCGGAGGGCACGAGCAGCAGCAGGTCGGCCACGCCTGCGACGGCTCCCTCGGCCTTGAGCTTGCCCGCCGTGATATGGTCGCGCTTGCCACCATTGGGCACGGCGAAGAGAAGCCTGGAGAGCTTCGGGTACTGCAGGCGGAACCAGCTGACACAGGCCACCTGGGAGAGGTGTTCCCGCTCGGTGGGCCTGCGTCGCTGCTTCACGCCACGCTGGGCTATCTCTATCATCTGCTGAAGCGATCGACCCATGGCATCAGCAATCGTAGAAGAAGAGATACTTGGTGGCCGTGATGGCGTCGATGTGATAATCGAAGGGCTCGTTGGCCAGGCCCTCTATGAGGACGCGCCGCGCCTGCCCGATGTCATCGGCCTCGACGATGAAGTAGTTGGGGACCTCCTTTAGGGATCCGCTATCCGTGACGACGTGATAGATGACCTTTGCCTTGAAAAACTTTCCTTCTTCAACCTTCGGGTCTTGGAAGACATCGGAGACGTTGAGGCGCTTGATGGCGATGCACTCGAAGTCGCTGACGACGTCGTCGGCAAGGGACATAGTGACTCTATTCTCCACCTCAGAGCAGAGCGTGGCATCGACGATATACTGCTCCGTGACCTTCTTTGGAGCGGCATTAGCGACAGACTTGTTGTAGCGGACGGTACACTCGAAGAGTGAATATTTAATCTTTGTCATAACTATAAATATTTTTTTGATTACTGTTAATACTATCGGAAGGATGGAGGCGGTGGCATCGGCTTGGCGTCTGCTATGCAGATGACGACGTCGCTCCTATGTCGCAGGGACTCGTACTGGCGCATGAGATCACGCTTCACGTGGTCGAGGCGGATGACGTACTTGCCGAGCGTGATGTCGAAGACGACGGGCGCCGCATAGCGGAAGGTGTCGAAGAAGCGCTGACCGTGGTTGACCATGATGTCGATGGCGAGACGGATGCGGCGCTTGCCTTTTGAATCGACGTATGATCCTTTGGGTGGTATAGGACGTGGATTGATTACTTTCATTGTTCTTGCTTTTTTGATTGTTCTTGTTCTTGAAACAATGTGGGGTGGAAGAATGCCTCCATGAGCTCGTCGAAATACTGGGTGTCCTGCGGTATGTCGTCGGAGGAGGCCATGATCTCGTTGGCTATGGACTTCTTGCGGTGGATGATACGGTAGAGGGCGGTGTCGATGGTGTTGCGCCCCAGGAGGTAGTAGCACGTGACGTTGTCCTTCTGGCCGATGCGGTGGGCCCGGTCCTCACACTGGCAGCAGTCGGCGTAGGTCCACGGCAGCTCTATGAAGGCCACATTGGACGAGGCCGTGAGCGTGAGCCCCACTCCTGCCGCCTTGATAGAGCAGATGATGAGGCTGGCGTGTCCCGCCTGGAAGCTATCGACCGCGGCCTGCTTGGAGACCATGGAGTCGCGCCCGGTGACGCTGACAGCCTTGGGAAAGACTTTGCGCAACTCATCGACTATCTCGTGGAGCGAGCAGAAGAGGATGAGCTGCTTGCCCGAGGCGAGGAAGGTGCGCGTGAAGTCGATGGCCTGCTTGACCTTGCCTTTGGCAGACAGGGAGCGCAGCGTCATGAAGCGCACGAGGGCCTCCATGCGCATCTTGCGCATTATCTCGTGGTCGGTACACTCCTTGTAGGCGCGCAGGTACTCGGCGAGGTCGCTTGCGGCGAGGTCGTACTCGTCGCGGTTGCTAATATCGACGTAGAGGTCGCAGCGCGTCTTGGCCGGCAGCTGGGTGAGCACCTTGGCCTTTTCGCGGCGGATCATGCAGCGGGCGTAGAGGTCGTGGCTGAGGCGGTCGAGGTTTTCGCCCTCGCCATAGTTGGCGAGAAACAGGGCCTTGCCTCCGAACTCGTTGAGGCGCCCCATGATGGAGAGCTGGGCCACGAGGTCTTCGGGCCGGTTGACGACGGGCGTGCCCGAGAGCAGGATGACCCACTTCTTGCCGGCACTGATCCCCTTGGTGAAGATGGTCTGCTGAGCCGTCGGGTCCTTGACGCGGTGGGACTCGTCGATGATGACGGAGCGAAACATGCGTATCTGCGGACAGAAGACCACGTCTTTCAGCCGGAAACTCTTGCCGCCCTTGATGTCCCAGACGAAGTACTTGCGCAGCGACTCATAGTTGACGATGGCCACCTGGTGCATGCCCATCTGCAGGAGGTAGGGCCACGTGGTGCGCGTAGCATTGTCGAGGACGAGCGCGTGCTTGTCTGTGAAGCGCTCGAACTCTCGCTGCCAGTTGATTTTTAGCGAAGAGGGACAGATGACGAGGGCGGGATAGGCGGCGGCAGTATCTACGATACCAATGGCCTGGAGCGTTTTTCCGAGCCCTGGCTCGTCGCCTATGAAAAGCCTTCTTTTTTCGAGGCCGAACCTTATGCCTTCCAACTGGTACGGGTAGGGCTCTACGCGAAGGTGGTGTGCGGGCAGATTGTGCATGTCTTTGTAACTTTGACGGCTGGTATCTCAGCCTTCCGTTGAACTCATAGATCATCTTGTCCTGCTATCATAGACGTAAGCCTGGCAGCGGGCACATACTTGGTCGGAGACCTCTCCGAGATAGAGGACGCACATCTTAGGGCGGTCACACTTGGCTATTCTGTGATGGGTGCAATCAGTTTTCATTTTTCTGCTTTTTTGATTATTGATTATTGTTCGTTAATATATCTCCCGCCAGGTCCAGGCACCAGTACTGGAAGGCGAGCTCCTCGTACTTCTCCCGTCCACGGGTATAGACGGGGTCTGAGCGATGGATGAACTTCTTGAAGACGCGGTTGTTCTTCTTGCTGATGGCATAGATGAAGTCGCGATCGGAGTGGGCAATATCCATGTACCATGCGCGGGAGCGGTCCCAGTCGAAGAAGTCGATGGCCTCCTCGAACTCCTTCTGGGTGGAGGCGAAGGTGGTCTTGAGGTCGCCTCCGAAGTTGGCGACGGGTATGAACCAGTCCCACTTGCAGCGCGTGTCGAGGTGGAATGTGAAGCCTCCGTAGTCGATAGGCTGCTGGCGGTTGACCATGAAGCGCTGGGTCTCGGCACATGCGAGCACCTTGGCGAGGAAGGGGTCGCGCCGAGCCTCTGCCAGTAGTGCGTGGTGCATCTGCTTGGCATGATGGAACTCGTCTTCGGTGTACTGAACATCATCAACGGTCAGCTGATAGTAGTTGACGCGGTCGGGCTCGGTGATGATCGCATCGACGAGCGTGCCGAAGCGGAACGCCTGCTGCTTGTCTCCGAACTGCATGCGCGGATGGAGGATCTGTTTGAGCTCGGTGAGGTCGGAGTTGGAGACCTCGGACCGATTGTAGTATTCGTCGGGGTTGTGATTCATCGGACATTCGTATGTAGTCTTGGCAGGCCTCGAGATGGTCTCGGGATGGTCTCGGGAAGGGATTCGGGACGCTGGGACCGCCGAGGCCCGCCTATGACTGGTTGCTACTTAGCCTTGACCTCCTCGACGTACTCGACGTTGTCGTCGGCGATGGTCTCTCCCTCCTTGTTGGCGAGCTTCTCGCAGAAGGTGACGGCGAAGCGGAACTTCTTCGTGAGCTCTTCGGGGGTCATGCGGCTTCCCTCGCGGGCGAACCACAGGGCGAGCACGGGCATGATGCCCTCTGGGCGGCGAAGCTGGATCTTGCGCTTGACATCGACCTTGGGCTGGTAGGCGCCCGTAGCGGCCACGGTGCCGGCGAAGAGCGATCCTACCTCGGCCTGCTGCTTCTTCATATCCATCTCAGCCTCCTCGCGGCGCTGCTGCTCCAGGCACTGCTTCTCCCTGAGAGCCGCCTCCTCGGCCTCCCGCTGGCGCATCTGCTGGGCAATGCGCTCGGCCTCCTCGCGGGAAGCCTGTGCGGCCCGTCTGAGCTCTGCCTCCTTGGACGGGAGCACGGTGAGGATCTCCTGGCGCGCGGCGGCCACCTGCTGCTCGTACTGGCTGGCGAAGGTGGGCAGCAGGCGCGACAGTACAGACTGGCGTACCTCGGCGAGCTCTTCGGTGGAGACATTGGTGGGAAGATAGACCACGGGGCGGAGGAAGGGGTCGGAGGTGAGCGTCGTGGGGAACTGCTCGATGCCGGCACGCGACTGTGCGAAGTTGTCGAGGGTGATGGAGGCCTGCATGGACATGAGGGTGTTGATGGCCTTGTTGAGCACGCCATTGAAGACGCGGCGGTAGTGTTCCTCCAGGTCGGTGCGATACTTGACGATGGCGGCCTGGCGCTGCTGCTCTATCATGACGGCGCGGCGACGCTCCTCCTCCTCCCTGCGCTTGCGGGCAGCATACTCGTTGCGCAGCTGCTGGAGGCGCTGGGGCACGGTGTCCTTGCGTGTGGGGTCGATGTCGCCCTCCAGGCTGGTGAAGGTGGTGCGTATCTCGTCGAAGAGCTTGGTGACGGGACTACGCTTCTCGTACATCTTCTTGATGGTGCGGCGCGCCTTCTCGATATACTGCGCGGCCTGCTGGTCGAGCTCGTCGTTCATGCCCTGGCGCTGGATGGCGTCGAGGATGGCCTCTCCCGCCTGCAGGCAGCGCTGATGGGACACTTGGTTGTCGGCATAGGCCGTGGGGGCTGCGGAGACGATCATGTCAACGCTCTCCCGCTTGACGATTGCTAATTCTTTGCTCATGGCTTTTTGGTGTTATGATGAATTGTTTCTTGATACTTAGAACGCTCCGTCGTCCTCGGCGGGCTGGTCTGCTGGTGCATTGGCGCAGGGTCCTTGCGGCTGACCGGGCTGACCGGACTGGTACTGCGGGGAAGGCGCGTCGCTTGATGGGTCGATGACCACGCCGCCCGAGGTGTCGGCAGCGGGTGCATAGGTGTCGTCCTGCTGGGCTGGCTGCTCCACGCCGTAGAAGTCGTCCACCTGCTGCTCGTAGGTGTCGTCCTGCTGGCTCTCCAGGTCGGTGCCACGGCCGATGCGCACCTTGGGGTAGGTCTTGAAGGCGTGCTTGATGAGCTTGGCGCAGAGGAAGCCGGGATCGATGCCGCCGTTGTTGGAGGTGTAGAGCTCGTTGGGCTTCTCCACATACCTGTGGGCGTTGTTGTCCCATCGGCGGTTGTTGCGGCCCGAGTAGCCCTCCAGTCGTCCCCAGTCCTCCGGGAGCATGACGGCATAGTCGGTGGAGCCGTCGGCACGGGTGATGCGGAGGAAGGCGGCCACGATACGGCCCGACTTGTGGGGCAGGTGGCACATATACTCTACGACCTTCTGACCGCTCCGTTCTCCGAAGGAGAACTCGTCCTCCTCATAGACGAGGACGGGGTTGTCGGCATGGCGGATCTGTCCGGCACGGGCACGGAGAACCATCTCGCCGTAGCCGGAGATGGTGAGGACGAGGCGTCCCTCGTAGATCTTCTTGCCATCGCGCTCCCCGAGGCAGTAGTTGCGGCCCATGAGGTAGCAGAGGGCACGCGTGCCGGGCTCCAGGGAGAGGCCGCAGACGGCCAGGTCGATGAAGGCCGTGAAGACGGAGAAAGGCGTGGACTTCTCTCTCAGCTTCTCGTCGTCGCGCAGCTTGTTGATGAAATAGAAGCTCTCGCGCTCATAGGCAGGCTCTCCCGTTCCCGCACCCCACAGGGTGTCGTAGATCTGGACGAAGCGGGCCTTCACTGCCTCGTTGGTGATGACCTCGATGGGCTTGAGGCGATTGATGGCCTCGACGGTCAATGTGATGTTGCTCATAATGCTATATATTTTTGGTTGATAAAAATGTGATGCTTAACCCAAGGGGATATTATCCTCCTCATCGATGAGCTGCTCAGCCCTGGAGAGCTGGCCAGCGAAATATTTCTCCATATTGTCCTTCCATGGCTGGGCTCCCAGGCCACGGGAGAGGATGTCTCCGTGCCGGATGATGTTCTTGAGCGTGTCCTTGCAACCGTAGAGGTAGGACTGTCTGGCTGAGGCTTTGGCCTCGCTGTCGGTGTGGCCACCGAGAAGCTTGATGATAAATCGTTTCATGTCGTTGTATTTGATATTGTCGTGCCACGGGCGGGAGTCGGACCCGCTAATGTAGGAACTTTCAACTCTGCGCCTATCCGATTAGCGCACTATCCGTGGCGGGTGCCGTGCCCGGGCGTCTCGCGACGAGTAGCGGCACGGCGTTAGAAAACAATCAATCTACCAAAAAGACGAATACGTTAAACCTTCGATAAGAAAAATATGTTGCATCAATTATTGCTTCGACAATGAAAGAATAGGAAACCGCCATGCCCCCAGCGTCTCGCGACGCTTGCTGTGGGGCGGCGGCATCCGCACGCTTGCGGATAAAGTTTCAAAAACGAAAATGCTATGAAATTACACACTGTCGTCTCACGACGTTGGAATGAAAGCATAAAAACAGTATAACACAATACATTATAATTCAAAAAAAAGTAAACTCGGACGGGAGGCAGGAGTCGAACCTGCTTTTGATGGGCAACCGACTATCCAGTGCGGGGTGCCGTCCTTTGGCACATTACGCCTCGCTCCCGTCTTGCCCGCGGCTACCAGCCGTCCTGCTGGTCCTGTGCGACCTCGATGAGGCTTTCGCGACAGAGGTCGAAGAGGTAGGCGCGGTTCATGTGAGGTGTTTCTTGACGTACTCGAGTTCCTTATCGGTAAGCTCCTCCGAAAAGTTCAGCTTCCAGATGATCCCCGGGCGGTAGCCGATGGCTCTGGCAATCTCTTCAAGGATTTCATCACCGAGCGCTTTGGAGGTGACGAGCTTGCAGACTTCAGTCATGGTGCTCTTGATGGCTTCGAGGTTGTCGCGCAGGTCTTCTATCTCGATGGCGTACTCTTGGAGCAGGTGGGGCTGGTTGTTGACGTAGAGCTCGCAGAAACGCCTCTCGTCGAGATTGGGCAGGACTTCGAAGGCTCTCTCCACCTTGCGATACTCGTCGTCGGAGACCTCCGTGAGGCCCGTCCGTTGTAGGAATTCTTCTTTTTGCATATTCTTGATTATTTTTGTTGTTGATGATTCTAACACTTCTTGATTAAGGCCTTGCGAAGGAAGAGCAGCGCGCCTTGTTGCTTCTCGCCCTTCTTGATGTGGGGGAAGCGGTCGGCTATCTGCCTCATGCGGGCCGGACTGATGCCGAGGATGGCTGCTGCCTCGCGGGTGGTGACCATCTCGGGCGGATGCTTCTGGTCCTCCCTCAGCTTCGCTACCACGAGCAGCGCGGCCCTGCGGGCTATCTTGTCGATGGTCTTCTTGGAGAGCTCCACTTCCATAGGCGTCAGCATTGATCGATGAGCCGCGTGAGCTCGGGGATCTTGCCCAGCTTGTCCCAATGCTCAAAGAGCAACATGGCAGCGAAGGCGAGCAGGACGGCGGCGCACTTGGTGATGAGGAGCAGGACGAGGAAGCGGAAGATGTCGCCTCCGTCGTCGGGGATTCCGACCAGCAGGGTGATGGCCGGGCAGAGGAGCATGGCGAGCACCCAGTAGCGGTAGTTGGTGATGATGGTTTTCATAAGCGAATCCTTTCATGAGTCGGCGGGCGCACCACTTTGCAAGAAATCAAAGGTGTCGAAATTTTAACTGTTGCGTGCTTGGCACGTCCGCCGATTATTAGTATATTTGCAGTGTCGATTTTTTTAACTGTTGTTGTTATGAGAAATCTTATTTCAGATTCAGAGCTGCGAAGTCTTGAAAAGACCATTGCAGCCGAGGTTTGCCCTCATTGTGGCAAGTCGTGTGAGCCGTCCATCGCTTTCTCCCAGCGTACGAACATCAATCCCTCTTCCGGAGTGTACGTGTGGTCGGTGAACAACTGCTGCTGCGAGGAGCGCAAGAGGGACATTGTCAACTTCCTGATGAGTATCGCCGAGAGGCGGATGAGGCCGAACCTGCCGTTTTGACGGAGGGCGAGCAGGGCCGTCAGCGTCTCCCAAGGGCCTGCGGCTCTGACGCCTTTGTCCGTGAAGACCGACATCCTGTAGGGCGCGGACCACTCCACGACTATCGACCCCTCCTTTCTCGGAATGAACAGAACTTCCATTTTCTCCATAGTCTTATCGCTTGTCCCCTGCCTGCTCGCAGGGCCGCTCTGTGGCGTGCTCGACGTATCGGGCGAGGGCCTTGCAGTAGAGCCCGTTGATCTGGCTGCGCGTGTGGCGGCAGCCGTGGCAGGGGGAGTCGTGTCTCATTGCTACCGTACTGAGAAACCAAGGCGGGCGAGGGCTTGCTCCTCGGCGGCGGAGCCAGACCAGCAGTCGAGATACTCGTTGACTGTGCTCTCATCCGTGGCGGCGCGCTGGGCGTCGTAGCCGCGGGACTGGCAGAAGGCCGTCCAGCTGGCGCGGTCGTAGTCGTCGGGGGTGAGGTGGACGGGGTGGGTGCAGCTGCCGAGGCCGAGGGCCAGCAGGAGGACGATGGGGATAATCTTCTTTCTCATGTCGTTGTCGTTTTTGGGATTGGTTGATATTGCTAAAAAACGCGGGTGGCCGTGATGGTGCGGGTCGTACGGTCGGTGCGGCACTTGAACTTCCGGTTCCACTCCAGGCCGAATCTCGCGCATATCATCCGGACGTAGCTGGAACGGCTCACGTCAACCGTGAGGGTCTCGCCAACCAACAGCTCGCGGAACTGCCCGAGAAGGGACGTATCACGCAGATTCTTTGTCGTTTTTTTCGTTGTTTCCATCTTTCTTTGTAACTTTACGGTGCAAAGATAATCATATTGATTGAAACACAATCATTATGATTGAGAAAAATGGCGATATTTAACATCTTTTCAATAATAATGATTGATTATGAAAATTGAAAAAGTAAATATTGGACTGCTTATTGAGCAGAAAATGAACGAGTTACACGTGTCTAAGTCAGAAATGGCACGTAGATGTGGCATTGCTAATCAGAACATTAATCGTGTTTTTGAGCGAACAAGCATTGATACTGACAAACTGATTTCAATCAGTGAAGCCTTGGATTTCAATTTTTTTGATTGCTTTAAGTCTGACGAGAATGGGGCTATTGCTGACAATGGTGGTGTGGCCGTAGCTGGAAATGGAACTGCGCACCATTTTACGACAAATGCTTCGGGCGATGTGGCTCTCCTTGAAGAGCGCATCAAGTCGCTTGAGGCGCTCCTGGCTGAGAAGGAGCGGCTGATCAGCGTGCTGATGGAGGCAAGAAGGTGACTATGGAGCATGAGTATTACGAAATATCTCGGCTATATCCTGAGATAGAAGAGATACGCATAAAGGTGACGGAGACAAATGCCTGGCCTTGGAATAGGCTTAAGGAGTTCTCTTTAGTGCGAGGCTCAAAATGCAATTTCCATTTTGACTGTCCCAAGAGCAAGTGTCTTGGCGATGTGAGTGGGATTTGCTATGAGCAGCCAATATCGGAGATGGTGTCTCAGCATGAAAGTCACAAGCAAGCAAGATTGTCGTGCGCAGGCTATGGTGGCTACAACCTTACGTTTCATTGCGATTGGTATGTAGTTCTGGACATTTCGATAACCTACCGTCCCGCCTAAACATCTCAACGACGCTCTTTGTGATGTGCTCAGCAAGATAATCCTTCCGCCCCTGTATCTCTCGCTCAGTAGCGAGGCGCACACCCATGTGCGTGACGGTCTCATGTGTGGATGGAACGACAAGAATAGGGCGAAGCTGCTCTTGAAGTACTTCGAGTTCGATGTATTGTCTTACGTGGTCTTCAAGGCCAAGAAGACAGTCGGGGAGCTGGGTGAGATTATTCATGATTGAAAAAGTTAAGACTATGGAACTGAAAGAATTTATCAATAACACCCTCACGCAGATTGCGGAGGGCGTCCAAAGCGCCATTGGTCAATCGGACGGAAAGGACTACTTTGTAAACCCGACAATGGGCAATATCGGCGTTTCGTGTACGGTACACTTCGACTTGTCGGTAGAAAGCCAAAAAGACGCTGGAGCAAACATCAAGGTCGTCAATGGAAATCTTTCCGAAAGGGTTGCCAACCGAATAAGCTTCGACATCCCGATGACATTGCCGCACTCCTCAACGAGCGAGCCGCCCAAGAGAAGTCCGGTTAAATAACATCCTTGAACTCCTCATCAAGGTCGCGAAGCCAGTGCATGGCATTTTCCGTCTCGACAGCGGCTTGAAAAGCAGTGTCGGTTTTTTCGACATAGATAAAAAACAACTTGTTGTAGTAGCTATAATGCAGGCGGTCGCGCTTATTCAAGCGACGGCGGTTGATCCAGTTGCGGAATAGGGTGAGAATATTCATGATTACAAAAGTTAAGACTATGAAACTGAAAGAAGTCAACAGAAACATTTCATCGGTAGAAATGACATTGACGGCAACGCCATCTTCTGCTTTTAGCAGGTCATACGAGCGATCGATAAGCATTTCCAGAGACGAGGAGCTAAAGGTTGTCGCAGAATGTCCCAACGGCAGCTGCACGAAAGGGGTAACGGTTTTCTCACACTCAGAATTGCAGTTAGCCATTGATAGCGCTCTGCAATCTGATGGCAGCTTTGAAGTGAAAAAGCAATGCGACGGATGGGAAGACCAAGAACGGACCGGAAAGTATCATTGCAATTCGTGGTTTACCTTGAAGGGCCGCGTTCTAATGGCTCAAAGAAATCACGAAGATGGATGAAGACGCGATCGCGTATGTGAGCCAGCTCTGCCTCCCGCGCCACGTGGGCACCGTCAAGAATACGCTTCGCCGTATCCTGGCAGGGATAATCCTGACTTTGGACGGATGACGCCATGTCGTCGTAAGCCCTTGCGGCAGCAACGCCCTCATGGTAGAGGCACTGCAGCTCGAACAACAAGTTGATGACTTTCTGCTCAGAAACTGGAGTTTGGATGTTTGTCAATTTCATCATGGCGGCAAAGATACACACCCCAGCGCACACGGCAATGATATTTCTTTCAGCCCAAGAGCGAATAAATAATGAATAAAACAACAACAAGATGAGAAATAGAGCAACAAAACCACCCCGTGCGGATTTAGCGCGATAAAAGCCTAAATCGTGGCACACATAGCGGACACGGACGTATTGGGCCAAACAAAAATAACTGATTTCTAAGGAGATGGAGGGCGAAAACAATCCCTCTCTCTCCGCCAAAATCAGCGTAACGAGTTGTAAAACAACAAGTTGCGCTGATTTTTCGTTTAAGGGTGCGCCAAATCTGCGCCAGAATTTTTTAGGTAATTGAACAAACGTCTTTAATCCACCGATGTAACTTAATTTAAAATTTGTTAATTTCGTATTACATGATGTAGTTTTTCGCTAGGAAGTTGCGTCTAACTCGTGTAAGTCATTAAAATAAGAATAAAAATGAATGACAATCAACAAAAATTCGCGGACATGGTCCAACAGAATAAAAGCACTATTTACACCGTATGCTACATGTTCTCCAAAGACCAGGACGAGGTGAACGACTTATTTCAAGAGGTGCTCATCCGCCTGTGGCAAGGATTTGCCAACTTTGAGGGCCGAAGCGATGTGAAGACGTGGATCTACCGTGTGGCGCTCAACACGTGCATCACGCTGGACCGAAAGAAACGACGCCACCACAAGGAAAGGGTCTACATGGGCGATGACCTCTTCAGCGGCAACGAACGTGACTCACAGCAGGCAGAGATGCTGCACAAGCGTATTATTCGGCTTCAGCCTCTCGATCGTGCCATTGTTCTGCTCTGGCTCGAGGACATCAGCTACGAGGAGATTGGTGCCATCATCGGCATTACGGCAAAGAACGTGAGCGTTCGACTCTACCGCATCCGCGAGCAACTCAAAAACTTGTCTAACGACTAAACGCAACAACATTATGAATACAACAAATGGCAACTTCAACGAACTCGACGAGATGAAGCAGCAGATGCAAATGCTGCAAGACAAATTTCAGAAGGAGGTAACTATCAACGACCGACTTATCCAAGAGTCAATACGACATAAGATGTCGTGGAACAAAAAACTTTTTTGGTCGGACATTATTTCTATTCCTATTCTCATTTTTATCCAATTGGTGATGACGGAGGTGTTCCAGCTCTCTTGGTGGAGCTTGGGCATCTTTACTGCTGTGGTGCTTGCAATAGTATTTGCAGATTATAAAATCAACGTCAGCACGCTTCGGGATGAGGACTTACAGCGCAACAACCTCATCGAAACCGCCAAGAAACTGGTGCGCATGAAGAGGCTTGGGAAAATAGAATGTATCATCACTTTTCCCTTGGGTTTTTCATGGGCAGGCTGGGTTTGCGTAAAGCTTTGGTTACAAGTGAATCTGCAACGTAATGAACTTTTAAGTCAAGGATATGGATTGTTCTGTGTGGTACTGTTTGTCTTGGGACTGTTAATTGCCCTATACTTCTACCGCAAAATGCAGCGCTCTAACGATGAGCTTATCAACCAGATTAATAATCTCACCGCAATAAAAGATAGTAGTTTACAAGAGAAATTTGGAGAAATACAACATGAGTAAAATTGTAACAGCCAATCTTGCTTTATATATTCTTATTTCCTTGTTGCTCTTTAGTTTTTCCGTGCAAGATGTCTCCGCTCAATGCATGGTGGGCGGGCATGTTTATAATAAAGGAGGTGCAGTTATCGAGGGTGCAACCATTCGCATACTCTCCCGGCAAGACAGCATCCTAGCGCAGACCATAACTGACAGTCTGGGAAGATATTTTCTTAGTAAACTTCCTTCTGGTAGTCTCACTGTTAAGGCTACTGCTTTGGGCTGTAAAGCAGATTCCAAGTACGTGATGCTCTTCAAGGGCACAGCTATGAACGTTGACTTTACGTTGATGAGTGATGCCATTCAACTGGAAGAGGTTAAAGTCAACGGAAGAGGCATTATAGCCAATGGCGACACCACTACTTATATCACACGGAAGTTCACTACAGGACAGGAACAGACGTTAGGTGATGTACTTGAAACTCTTCCTGGATTTAAGGTTGATAAGGAGAACAGCACTGTCGAAGCTAATGGCAAACCTGTGACTCGCATCCTTATGGAGAAGCAGGACTTATTTCAGGGCAACAACTCCGTTCCGCTGAATAATGTACCCGGACAGGATGTGACGAGTATTGACGTAATAGAGAACTATTCAGACTACAATATTCTGGAAGGATTCAAAACCTCTAACGAAACGGTCATCAGTGTAAACATGAGTGACAAGAAGAAAGGACGGCTTAGTGGACAGGCCGATGTGAGGGCGGGCATCGACAACAAGTATTCGTTGAAAAACTACTCCATGCTGATAAAGAAGAAGGTAATGTTCTCTGCCATTGCTTCAGCCAATAACACCGGTAAGGCGCTATTGAACCAAAAGGACATTATAGGTATGAACGGCGGGCTTAGTGAATTGCTTTCTGGCGAGGACTCTCAAGCGAAGATTGCAAGAGTTTTCAATGAGAGTTCTTCACTCATCGGCGACCGTGAGGATGCATATAAGCGTGACAATGGTATTGTGTCGCTTAATACAGTTTTTATGCCTTCTGGTAAAGTTAAGGTGCTTTGGAACAGCATTGTTGGACTTGACCGTTACCGGATGAACAGCACTACATATTATAGTTATCTCAACGTTCCTTTGGCTTATGACATTAGTAACCAGTCAAAGAACTATGGAGTAAATGTGAATAGTAATTTGAAGCTGCAGCTCATGCCATCGAAGACATTTAATATCTTCTATACCGGCAAAGTGCTTTTGTCACATTATTCACGGAATGGAAATGGCGAATTTATGAGCCACTTTACCGATGACGACAATAGCCGTACCATCGATCTTGAAAACAATATTCTTGCCATTAAGAAGATAAACAAGAAGAACACGTTGAACATAAGTGCTACCTATAACTACTTCAGAAATCGAGCAAACGAGGACTTTTCAGCAGACAGTGCATTCTATGGTGGTTATCGTGACCTTGATGACAGCTTTGGATATACTAACCGGATGAGTTGGCAGAATGCGGGTGCTGAAGTCTTTTTGCTTCTTAGGTTCAACGATGATTACAATACTCGGATAGGGCTTAGAAGCTATATCGATCAAGAAAATATACTGACCGATCTTAGTCAACAGACAATGAACACAGCTTTTGACAACGATGATTATATTCGACACTATGACAATGGTCTTGACTTGCAGTTGCGAAAGGATCATGGTAAACTTCAGTTTGCTGCAAAAGCTAAGCTGACTTATTTGAAGTTTGAGACCAACGTGCGGCGCACGCTGACAAAGATGAACAGATTGGTTGTAGTGCCTTCTCTGGATGTTAAATACGGCTTTAACAATTTCCATTCTCTTACACTTAACTACAGTGATGTGGTCAATACCTATGGTATCCGCAGTCTCTTCAGTAATCTGATTATAGACAATTACAGAATGTTTCATAGTAGTAGCGTAGGGTCCACATTTGGCTATTATCATACAGCTAGTCTTATCCACCAATTTATGAAACCACTGAATGGTTTCACGCTTGTAGATGCGGTGTCGTTCACCTATAGCGCAGATGATGTACTTAATGACAACCTGCTTAATGGTATCGTACGCGAAGCCAACTACATAACTTCATCTTCAGGTACCAGTTCACTGGCTGTAACCTCATATGTCGACAAGAAGTTCCGCTCATTCCCTCTTGACTTATCGGTAACGTTGAGCTATAATCATGGTAACACTCCCTACTATATGGAGGGTAACATCATACACTCCCAAAGCGATTCGTATAACTTTTTTGGAAGTGCTTCGACTTTTCGGAAGAAGGGACTTAACTTCAAAGCAACTGGCAACTATTCAATAACGGAGATGCGTGGCGATGGTAACAAATACAAGGTGAAAAACGAAAACTATCTTGCACAATTGTCCTATACCCTTCCGAAATTATATTTGGAAGTGGGAGGACGATACCGTGTTGTTCGTCTGGAAGAGAGCAAAAGCGATAATCTCTATTGTAATTTCCAGGTACGATATGACCTTAGTAAAAAGTTACAGATTAGTATCACGGGACAGGACGTTTTTCATTTGAGTAAGAAGACCAGCGCCAATGTCACTATTAACAATTATTTGAGCACCTATAGCACAATACGGTATATGCCAGGACATGTTCTCCTTGGACTTGCCATTAAATATTAATCATTACTAACATAAAATTTTAAAAAATGAAAACAAAAAAAGTTCTTTTGATGTTGGCCGTCTTTTTAGGATTGGCTTCTAGTGTGAAAGCTCAGCAACTAACAGTCGAATATTTGGTGAAGGCCAATGTCAATTCCCCCTCTTTCATGGCTGGAGCAGGTCTCCCTGATGAAGTTCGTAGCATGTATGCAAATGCCATGAAGGATTTAGAGATGAAGTTTGTGTTGAGGTATAACGATGGGGAGAGCGAATTTGCTAATGTACCCATGGATAAACCTCAGTCTGTCACCATTATGGGGCAGACTATAGATGGCAAAACATTGGAGGAGCAATATAAGGGTAACATTACTTATAAGAATCGCAAAAAGAATGTTTTTGTCCAACGTAATAATTTCATGGGCAAGGTTATTCTCGTAAAGGACTCTCTAGATGCCGACACTTTCGAGGTTGTGAGTGGAGAAGAAAAACAAATCCTGGGTTACGAATGCAAGAAAGCAGTATCAAAAAAGGATAAAAATCAGATAGTGTGGTTCACTGATTACATTCCTGTAGTTGACGGTCCTTTTATTGGTGTAGGTATCACAGGACTTGTACTAGAGGCCAGTGACAACAGCAACATCTACGAGGCAACCAACATTACAGATACTGTGAGTGGTACGTTTTCCGAACCAACCGATGGAGAGGTGATGACCGCGAAGGAGTTTAACGATTACGTAACCCAAACTACCGAGATGCTAAAAATGAATTCCGGCTTATAATGACATTATTTTGTATCACTAATGTCCACTTAAATCCATTAATAATGTACACTGCTATTTTGCTCAGAGTGTTACAAAACTGAAAGGACTCTATGGATTAGAAACGAGCGAGTTTGGCATATCTGACAGATTGAAACTTACCGAAGTAACGTTTCGCATTTATCATATGTGCTCATTTTTAACCGATTAAGCTCCCTGTCAGGGTTAGAATACTATTTAATTGTAAGCAAATGAAATGCTAATTATTTTTAGTGGACATTAGTGATTTTGTATATGATAAGTTTTGAATGAGTGCTAGTTGTAAGTAAGTACCCAAATTTGTCTATGAGATTTCCATTTCGAGCATCAAGAGTACACTGGTATTAAACTTTCACTAAGTTTCAATCTATTTGATTATGCAAAATCACATATAATTCATAAAAGAGCAAAAATTAATAATGAAGCTTTTTACAAATTTTTGTAGCCATCTATCTGGTAGAGACTGTTGAAATGTCCAAATAAATATGTATGGATGCCTCGTCCGACAAGTTCGGGCGAGGCATTCTTCGTATGTACGCTCAGCATGAGCACCAGCTAACGGGTGGAAGTCCCGAAGCTGCCCTAATAGCGGGAAAGCTATAGCCCAAGGCAAGGGTGTCCGTGGCGACGCGGAATCTGAAGGAAGCCGGCGGCAAACATCTGCTCCGACGAACAGAAACTTCATACAAGGCCAATGCCCGTGTGGTAAGTGTGCATAACAACACGAAGCCCGATAGCTATTCGGAACGGGCAGGGGTAAATGAAGCGGAGATAAGATGGAAAGTTGATGCTCTTATCTGAGGAGGTCTCACGGACACGGAGAATAGTTGCCTTTACGAAATCCATGGAGTAACGCTTGCCGTGAGAAGTCAGCCGAGGTCATAGTAGTAGGCATAAAGTCAACATGAGCCCATGAAGGACCGAACCTTTATTAAACGATAGTAATTGAAAGTTACCGAATGCAAGGCTGGAAAAGCCTTCCCAAGTCGTTCATGAACCAGAATGCCGTATTCCTGCTGCTTACCGCCCTCATCCGCAACTTCTATGAGATGCTCAAGGATCGGATGGGGAAGGACAAACTCAAGACTTTCTGACTGAAAAGGGAAAGCCGTGTCAAGACCTTCGTCTTCCGCTTCGTCTCAGTGCCTGCGAAATGGGTTCGGACGGCACGCCAGCATGTCCTGAACATCTACACCAACAATGAAGCTTATGCTACAGTCCTCCAAAACGATTTTGGATAAGGAATCTCCCTTAATGGTTATATAGCGCATGCGCCCCTTGTCGCTTTGTGGGGTAAGGGGAAGGTATATGAGCATTACGACAAAATAAGGCCTTCTTTTGTGAGAAGTGTGATTTTTGTCAAGTAATAAGAAAATTTCCCGAATGAACCCATGCAACTTAATTAGTTGCGGATTTTAGGGGAAAGTAGAATAAATTTTATACCTTTGCAGACGTGACCTGCAAGGGGGTCACTTTTAGATTAGCAAAGGGGTCACATCTCGACTCGCGCGCGCAGCGGTACTGTAATAAGATTTGAAAAAATCACTATATTCCCACTATAATAGCAAAAAGAGTTTCGCAGGTTATGTTTAAACATTGAAGTTGTAGTGTTGTTTTTTGTCATTATGGCACATGACATCCCTACATCACTAAATTCATGTTCTAGATAGAATCATTAAGTATAAATTTCAATCTTTTTGTTTTTCTATCCATTTTTGCTATCTCATCAACTGAAATCAAACATGAATCTAACTAGCTGAAGAACCTAAAAAAAGTTAATTTACTTGCGAATTACAGATAATTTCGTAAATTTGCCAATGATAAAAACAACCGAAATATGGACAAGAACGAAGAAACCATTAGCTTAACGAAGTGCGACAACTCTATTCTGGCCGATGAAATCGTTTCTAAGCTGGCCAACGCTGGTATAGCTTCATCGCTCCACGACGAGCTCAACGACCCCGCTTATGGCGCTTACGGACCTAATCCCGGGATTGAGGTGAGGGTGTTCAAGAAGGACTTGGAGCGAGCCCAGAGCATATTGAAGGAGATAACCGAAAAGCGAGAGAAGCAACTGCCATGGTGCCCCAATTGCGGCAGTCAGAATGTCGTAGCGTTAGGCAAGGTAAGGCCCAAGCTGTCTAAGTGGGCGGTCATCATCGGCGTTCTCTTGGTTGTCATCGGAATCGTCTGCATTATCCTACCATTCTGTGTGAAGTCTCTAGAGTCAGCTACGGTTAGCTTTCTTATTATATCACTGATCTCATTGGCGGTTGGCGTTGTCCTAGTCATACCCCAGCGAGAGCGCAAAAACTACAAATGCAACGAATGCGGGACTGAATTCTATAAGGAATAATTTTTAGACCCAATAATAATGTGGCAATCCAACAACTTATCTGCAAAAAGATATAAACCACTTACCTAATAAATCTCTGAACTTATGAGAAAGAAGACAGATATTAAAATAAGATGCAATGATATTGAACAACAGCTGAAGGAATGGGGTAAAGTGCCAACTAATAGCGAGGATACCAATCTGCTTCATAAAGTCAATAACCTTTATCGTGAATTAGGCGACAAGCCGGAGGTACAACGACTTATGACCTTGTATCCAATAAATCAACTTTATACCAAATGGGGGGCATCCGTTGATCCAGAAGAACATCCTGAGATGGAAACCCTTGGCTTCATCAATCGCTCTGTAGAACTGCCTTACAGTCGAGCCAAAAGGTATATAAAACAGTGTGTAGAAAAATACGGAGAATTGCCAGGGCTGAATACTTGGCCAATGTATTTTGTGTTTCAGGATGACTTAAATCGAAGAAACTATTATTACGGATTCTCAAAGGACCAGCTCGACTTCATTGGCAGTTTAATTGACGGGGGCTACCTAACCGATGAAAAGTTAATCGTCAAGTACTTTTCTTGCAGGTTGAATGACAAGTCCGTAATAGAGAAAATTGATGCGATACTGGATAAATACAAACTTATCACACTTGGTTATTTGGCAAGGCACCTCCATGAGGGACTTGTATTGGATATCTCGTATCTGCATTCATTCTTTGACGAAATGACACAAAGCAATGGAAATATACCAAGAGGCATTTGTAAGGAAGTGAGGTCGCGTTATATGCTCATCGAACCATCATATGGACAGTATGCTCAAGAAATAATCATTTGTCGTGGTTATGAGGACCTTGCCAAAGTGGACTTCAAGGAAGCGGCGCGCCTTCTGCCTTATAGGGTCTTACCTAATTATTCTTTGGACTTTACTGATGCCGATGACATCAATTATGCACGTGCCTTTCTTTTCCACATGGAAAGAGAAGGTGGATGGGGAGGAATGCCCGATGATACAAGAGGCATCATACATATCGATACAGATCATACATTTTTGGACGATCTGAAAAATGGCTTTTGCATGTTCTCCTACATCAATACCAGGATGAATCACGACGCTCCGGAGAAATCCCTCGATTGGTGCATGTTTCTCATGAGGATGGATTCTGCCTTACTTAAGAGGAATCACAATTCCAAGTTATACAAAAGCCTAAAATATTGGATTAATGAGAGAGCTGATGATGCATCAAAAGCTATATTTCAATTATTGAACAGCTATTTATCAGAGCACTGGGACTTCATGATATGATTATACTTGCGAATTTAATGTTAGTAATTAGTACAACAAATGAGATGAATGATGTAACCTTAGGACAGCGTATTTAAAGAAGCTATTCTGAGGCTTTTGTCTTTTGGATCTCTTTTGTCACTCATATTGCAAATTTCTGAAAATTATTTAACAATGAATGGAATTTAATTTCCTATGAAAGTAATTTATTTCCAAGTTAGACAGAAATATGTATATAAGTCATTGATATATATTGATTTACGAACCCGCTTTCATAATCAAACTTTAATTTTGCATTATACCTCACCTTTAGAATTTAATACAACATCCGCTGCGCCCAATTATCGATATTGTTGTTGCCATGTGCAATAGGAGACAATTAGAGACAAGCCTGCAAGGACTCAAATAGTATATATCCTGAGAAGAAATAAATAAAAAAAGTCCTCAAAATCAACTTAAAGTATATTATAAAGGATTATTTTCAACTTTTTACTTGCGAGGTTTCAAATTAATGATTATCTTTGCAGTTGAAATGTGACAAGGAAAATAAACTATGAGTATATCTTATGGCACTAAAATAAACCAGCTGCTTGCCGGAACAGCCCCAACCGGGTTGATGTTCTCCGACTGGCTGAAGAAGAACGGCTATTCAGCGCAGCTGCAGAAGCGGTACAGGGACACAGGATGGCTGACTACCTTATGCAAGGGTGTCATGTACCGTACAGGCAGCCACCTCAATGCCTTCGATGCTCTTGCGTCCTATAATTCTCAGTTGGACAAACAGCTGAGAATTGGCGCCGCCTCTGCCTTGGAATACGCAGGCTTCAACCATTATGTCCCTATGGGCAAGCCCCTGCTGATGGTTGCGTTACCCCAAGGAGAGAAGATGCCCCTATGGATGAAGAGCGATGCCTACGACATGACTTTCCGTACATTCTCAACCACGGCATTTGCAGCTTTGGACGTTTCCAAACATGATCGAGATAGCGGCACGCTATATGTTTCCTCGCCGGAACTGGCTTTTCTTGAGTGCCTCGCACTGGCACCGAGACAGTATTCCTATATGGATCTCTATTATATCATGGAACAACTGACAACATTGCGGTCTGAGGTCGTACAGCGTTTGTTGGAGAGTACATCAAACATCAGAATTAAGCGGATGTTCCTCTACATGGCAGAGAAAGCCGGGCATTACTGGTTCGAGGAATTAGACACAGATAAGATGGACTTGGGAGCAGGGAAGCTGCAGCTGGTGAAGAACGGCGTGCTCAATAAGAAATATTCAATAACAGTTCCAAAAGAATTAGACGACTATGAGGGATAAATACCGAAGGCAGGTGAAGCTGCTGAAACGCGTATGTATCCGCATGATCTGCAAATACCAATGACACAATGAGCATAAGGACTGTCATCTGACTCGTCAAAGTTTTGGATTTTTCTACGGATAAAATAAAAATAATCCGTAGAATATTTCTTGCTTCAAAGATAATTCTCTATCTTTGCAAAAAAGATAAAATATGTATAAGGCTTCGAATCAAGCAGGTCGGCAACATGGCTACATAAGAGTCTCAGAACTTTCAGACAGGAAGAAATACCGTAGAGTTCTGAAAGCTGTTGATGCTGGAGAACTGGTCAAGGTGCGTCATGGGGTGTATGCCCCACCGGAGGAAATGCTCAACAATATAATTGATGTCGAGAGCATTGTCCCCGGAGGTGTGGTGTGTCTTTACAACGCCTGGGCTTATTATGGTCTGACAACCATCAGTCCTCCAGAGTTCTGTATTGCCATTTCCGCGAAGCGCAAAGTATCACTCCGGACACCTTTCCCTATCAAACTTTTCTATTGGAAGGACGACAACCTTAAGTTTGGCATTAGTGAGGTCAAAGTAAGCAATTACCACGTCCATATGACAGACCTTGAGCGAAGCGTGTGTGATGCTGTCAAGTATCGGAATAAAATAGGCTCAGCTTTGTGCTCTGAGATTATCCGGAACTATACAAAGCGCAAAGATCGCAACCTAAGCCGCCTGTCTGAATATGCCAAGAAATTGAGAGTTGAAAAAACAATAAAGGAATATATGACCATTGCTCTGGGAGAATGATTAAACATAAGAACTACGGGAAATCGGTAAGGACAAGGCTTCTTACTCTGATGAATAAGACTGGGTACAGGTACATGTACCTTCTGACACGCTATTTCAATGAGCGCCTGTTGTATCGGGTATCAGTGAGCCAATACAAGGATAATTTCCTGCTCAAAGGCGGGTCTTTGCTGTATGCACTTCAAGGCTTGGAGTCCAGACCTACAGTAGATATAGACTTCTTGGCAGACCGTATCAGCAGAGACAGAGACTATCTGACTTCTGTTTTTAAGGAAATTCTGTCTATCGATTGTGAGATGGATGGAGTAAAATTTGACACGGACGAACTACAGGTGGAGCCTATAACTGTTGACAAGAAATATCCGGGTACAAGGTTTCATTTCACTGCCCACATGGACAGTATCGTTCAAAAGATGTCTATCGATATAGGCTTTGGCGATGTTGTCACTCCTTATCCTATGAACCTTGACTACCCACTTCTGCTCCCGGATGTACCTTCTGTCAACCTTAAGGCCTACTCCATAGAGACGGTAATAGCAGAAAAGTTCCATACGATGCTTGATAGAGATGTGTTTAACAGCAGAATGAAAGATTTCTTCGACTGCTATCAGTTGTTTGTCACATACAAGATAGATCACGACAGCTTGTATCAAGCCATCAATGCTACTTTCAGCAATAGGAAATTGGAATACAATGCCGACCGAAAGCTGTTTACTGAATCTTTTGCAAAGGATGAAGAAAGAAATATAAATTGGAATAGGTTCTTGAAGCAAATAAACTTCAAGCAGGAACTGCCATTCCCTAAGGTCATGGATTTGCTCAGGGACGAATTGCTTCCTATGGAAAACAAATACTGGCAGGAACATGATGGGGTAAAACTCTAATTTTGGTCATCGACAAAACGCAGTTAGAAATGCGTTCCAGGTTGGTTTACACGAATAGTGCGGTGTAGCCAAAAAGTTTTTTAAAAGATTGTTGCTCAAATATTTGGAGGTTAGTTCATTTTTTGCTAACTTTGAACCCAAGAAAACAAGAGTGTTTATCCAGCGACCGACTTAGGGTCAGATTAAGGTCTGACGAGTCCGAGTTAGGGTCTAATAAGGGTCAGAACATGGCTACAGATATGGTACCGAAGATTTTGACACGTCTATAAACACTTGTAAATTAGGAAATTATAGAGAAAGGTTCAAGATCCTCTCTCTCCGCACAGAGTCCTGTAAATCTTTCGATTTACAGGACTTTTAATTTTTGTGCTTTTAAGTAGTCCCCCTTTTGCGCAATATCATTTTTATATTTGTTTAACGGTGCTGCTTGCGTTAGAGAAACCTTACTCTTGGCAGCTACAAACCAACTGCAAGAGGATCTTGTCTCCCAGCTTATTATCAGTGCCAATACCCCACAAGACTCCTGCTTGAGAAAACTTGCCGTCGATCAATGACACTAACCGGTTGAGCTCATTCATCATTAAGGGATATGCCGACGACGTAACAATCTGGATAACGATTCTGTCATATTGACTGTAGTCAATGTTTCCAAAGTCCTCAAGTTCCCTTATGACTGAATCTACACGAGGTTCGTCATCCTTGGGAAAGGAATGGATTCTCCTTTTCAATATGGCCTTAGCCTGATGAAGATAGTCAAGATCATCCTCTTTGATGGCTACGGTCATCGGGATGGACGTAATTTGATTGATTAGGGCTTCCAGCTCTTGACCCTGCTTGATATTTCCTTTCATTATTCTATAGGTATTGAAGCAAACAATGCTACGATTTGTGAAGAAGACTCTCCGATGTTCCAATATGTAATGTTCTCACACGGAAAGGCATCCATAAAGTCACGAATGGAAGCCTGTCTGTTACCTATCTCGTCGTTGTCACATTTATCGACTGAAAAATACAGAAGATATCTTACACCTTCGTGTGTCTTGACCGATTTTAGTTGGTCTAAAGCTTCAGTGATATTTTCTCTATATTCATAGGAGACAATCGAAATCACGTTCCGTCCTCTTATCAGCATAAAGAAGTCACGGAAATCATAACAGAGTAAACTACGTTTCTCCACATTCTCCTTGTACAGTCGAAGGAATCTCTTCAATTCTGGATAAGGCTTACTTCCTTGCTGAAATTCCAATATGGCATCAATGTGCGGTTCATCGGGTATACTGATCTCTGAAGTGATTTTTATAACAACATTCCTCCTATCTGACTGATGCTCCTGCACCACTTTCAGAACATTGCCAACACCAGTCTCTGTTGATACCAGCACTATATTGACACATATAACCGGGCTATTTTGAATAGTATATATACCATCCAAACGAAGTTGATTGATCATTAGCTCACTAACGTGATCGGCAGCAAGCAATTGTACATACTTTAATGCTATATCATTCATATTTATCCCATTTGTTAGGAGGTTACTCCATTCATTGATGCCTATGAACTCCAACCCTTCTCCTATTAGTTCCCTGGACATCTCTTCTTCACCTTTGATGCTAATCTGAGTTGCGCTCTCCTCCATTTCATGAAGTCCATAACTGGAGATCTTGATTTCTTCATTTTCAATTTTCATAATCGTAATTATTTCCTTGTTTCTAAATCTGGTACAAAGTTAAGGAGAGACTATGCCATCCATGGGCACAGGCGCAAAAAATAATGATACGATATAAAATCATACCATTATTTCTTTTGCTTGAAGAATGCTTGCTATAATCAAATCTTCGAGATTGGATCAGCACAAGCTTCTGCATCCGCAAGTGCATTGTGATGATTCTTTAAGTCGAAGCCACAACGTTCGGCAATGATATCGAGGTTGTGATGACCTTCTGACCATACCTGCCGTGAACGAAGGTGCGTTTAAGCAACTCCTCACCGCCGCTCAGATCCTCTTTGTCCATCCATTTGCGGTTAAGATCCCCAAAGGTAATTCTATATCATTTCATACAAACCATCTGCAACGATTTGCTTATGGCATATACATAGCAGAAAGGTAGATTCAGTACAGCATAACTCATTGGAAATCTTGCATTATTCAGAGGGTTGAGACGATGGCTTTGCAAACGTTTGCAAAGCTTTTCCCCCATCTTTTCCATTTTCCCTAATATAGCGTAATGCAAAAGTTCATACATTTGCGGTCGAAAATAACACAAAGAACGAGAACAGTCTTGGTCCAGCATAATGTGCAGGACCTGCTCTAAAAACATAAAACGTAGCATATTTATAACTAACGAAATAATTCTGAAAAGATGAAAAAGTCAACTAAATGCCTATTTGCCCTTTTGTTGATGCTTGGGGCAATGTTGGAGATGAAGGCGGCAGATGTATATCTGCTTACAGCCCAAGAAATCAACGGTATCGTTGGTAATTATGAAGTGCCAAGCAACCATCAGCTTGCTCCGAACACTTCTTATGGCGACAATGTGTATTCCCTTAAAATCACTTCCATGCCCGAAACGGGATTCTGGTTCCGTATCGGAGTGTCAGGGGGGGGTAATCAGATGCAGCCTAAAGTCGATGGTGATCAACTTACGATAAACGAGGAAGGAACACAAGATCCCACCTCTTATTCTATAGAAAGCGACTGTTATGGAAGCAGCAATGCCTGGAAAGTAAGCTATACGGCGGGCGAATATGAATATCTCACGGTTAATGTGGATATCACAGAAGGCTCGACGCGCCGCGTATGGATAGAAGGAAAGAAAATTTCCACTGGAGGAAGCGGTGAGCCTGTTGTATGGTCTGCAACAGATGTCGAACCGGGTTACTATCTCGTGGGCAATTTCTTCTCGCCATATAATAAAGGTGGAGAATATAATCCGGGAGGCGACGGCAAAACGATAGACTATACAAACCATGTGTATTTCAAATTCGAAGAGCAAAAAGACAAGAGCTATGCGTTCAGCATCCCGGCATGCCTCACGGCACATGCACAGATTCTTGCTGTTGACGAGTATGACAATAAGATGGTTTACGGACCGGGCGAGGTATTCAACCTGCACGGTGCAAAGGATAATGCCAGCGCATTGCCGTTAACAAACGAAGCTGTGGGAACTATTTGTGGAACAACAGCGGCAAAGAAACTTCTCGGTTCTGAGACATTAGCAGAGAACCGCAACTACTGGGATCTCGTGACCCGCAATGACGGAGTGACAGACGACGATGGCATGTATACCTTCAGCTTTAAGCTTGACAAAGACGGAAACCCCTCCGACTGGCAGGTGAAGCATGATGCTACGACACGTGTGACTTATCTTATTGGCAACATGGAAGGGGCTACGGCGCAGCCGCTCTATGATAAGCGTAAAAGTGGTGGAAATGAAGGCGAATTCAGCGACAATATGGAGGCTCCGCTCTATTTTGACGGTTCCAACAGCTATTGGGCAATCGATTATATTGTGAATGACGTATCCACTACAGGGATAAGTGCTCAGGCTATAACGGCAACGCCAGATATTCATGAAACAAAGAGCGTACACAATAATTCCGGAACTCACGATAAACTATTCTTCCTCGGCAACGGAGGTGTTGACTACAATTCTACCAGCGAGTATCGTGACAAGGTATGGGCTAACCAGAAACCTTTCACCCTTGATCTGCAAGGTATAAAGAGAATACAGTATAATCCAAACAAAGGACACAACGATCTGTCGACACAAGACGGCAGTTACGGTCTGTCGGGCAGTATACAGGTAATCGGCGGTAACGCTAAAGATGCCGACTTCCTGATAAAAACCATGTCTATGATAGGCGATGCCGTGGAAGGAACTTATGATGCAGTAACGCGCGAATGGAAGTATACTTCTACCGCAGGAGACATGAAGTATGATGCCAACGAGCGTTGCTTCTCGCTGACGATATCTACTGTAGGCGATAAATACAAAAATTCGCATTTCAGGTTTGTTGCCAACAATGACGCACACCAGAACTGGGGCGAGACGGACGGCAATATTTCAAGCAATACCGGATTTGCAAGACCTACTTATGATGCCGCCGATGATGGCAACCACTCATGTATGGCTGACGATCCGAACGACGTGCAGTTCCATAAAACGGCGAGAGAGGATGAGGAGGGCTTCGAAAGCACAACTCCTAGTCAGAAGGATATCCTTTGGAACCGTCCCGAAGGAATATGGACGGTAAGGTTCTACCCAGAGCTCGACGAGGATGGTAAAGACATCTCCCGCTATACCATATCAGGAACAAAAGTCATCAAGATTCCTTTCACATATTGTGTTGGGAAGTTTATCCGTACATACAGCAACAATGTGGCGATGGCACCTGTCGACGACAACGTGAAAGTGTATGAGGCATATAGATACGAAAAAACGGAGAATGCAAAAGACCCACAATCGCAGGGCACGGTTTATCTTCGTCAGCTCAAGTACATTCCGGCAAATATGGGAGTGGTACTCGTAGGAAAACAACCTGCGGAGGGAACCTTCTCAGACGGTGACAAACTGGATTTCTTTTTGAGGGAAGCACCGGCAGATATGCTGGAAGAAGGTGATAATTACAAGGCTGTGTGGACAAAGGCAGACGATTATGTCAATGACGAATGGAACAACTATCTCCAGCCGACAGTCACGGCTAACGACAATCTCGGAAATGCTGATACCGATGCTGATGGAAAAATACTCCACCGTTTCTTCGGCCTTGCAAACTTCCATTCCACAAAATATTACAAGGAGAATCAGACCGGAGACGACTATATCGGTTTCTTCCGCCTTACGCCGAATGGCAGAAGCGATGCCAACAAGGCTTACCTGAGTATTCCGGCAAATAAAACCGTTGATGGCGGAGTAGGAGCAACGTTCGGGTTTATCGATTTTAACGGACAGTTCCTCGGAAATGAGACGGACGACCCAAAGAATCCGTCGCTTGCCAAGATGGCTATTGTCTTCGATGACGAAGATGATGGCGGAAGCACTACTACTGTAACAGAAGTCAAGCCGAATAGTACAGACGACAACGCATCGTTCTATACCCTTCAGGGAGTAAAGGTGTCACGTCCTGTCAAAGGAGTGTATATTCATAATGGAAAGAAATTCATCAAATAAAAAGCCAAGGAAATATGAAAAGTTATATTAAACCGGAAGCCAAGGTGTATAAAGTTAGAATCGAGCCTCTTCTTAGTGGAAGCGTTGAAGGTGGACAGATAGAAGCTTCGTTTGTCAAAAAATACAACCATTCTCTCTTTGATGAGGAAAATGATGACGGAGATACTGGTCGCATCTGCTGTCTTTGGGATGACGAAGACTTTGAAGATTGAATGAAATATTCTGAATAAATGTAGTTTTAGTTGCGTTAAGCAATCCGGTTAGTAGTGAGACAATCTGTAAGTAGCTTTAGTGGATATTATCCCTAAAAGCTCTTGCAGATTGTCTCTTTTTCGTTAGAAAAAAGTTTGTAGTACACAGCGGCGCAAATGAGAATCGTAAAACGTTGGATAGCAAGAAAAAACTTTAGTGAGGGATCAAACTTGGGTTAAAGCAGAAAGTTGTCACCTCCCAATCTCATTATCATTTTATGATAATCCAAACAAAAGTCGTATCTTTGCATCCGTATTGCGACGTGAGGCCGTACAAGTAATTGTTCTTTGAGACTAATGAACCTCTTATTCCGTGAAGGTTAGTCATGTTGCTGTAAGGATTACACGGACGTTGGTCCACTGGTGGATAGATGGGGTCTAAGTCGGTCGAAGTTATTTGTACAGAACACGGTAAGCCAAAAAGTATCTTAGGATAAATCGTCAACTATCTGAAGACGTGAATTCAACAAGCAAGTGCAGATTTACGCAAGAAGTGATCCAGCCAAAACTGTTAAATGGCCATAAACTTACTTTTGGAAAGCCGCTGATTTTCAATATTACTAACGCGTGCGTAAGTGACTTACGCAGCGGTGCGTTCTTGGAGGAATGGAGATTTCTGCCTAATTTTGCAACCACAAACAAAAAGAAAGTAACTCACATTTAAACAACAGAAAAGATGAAAGAGATGAAGAAGATTGCAGAAGGCAAGAATTTCACTGCCTGTGATTTCGGCAAGTTGAATGATCTGGGAGGGTACGTGCTCCAGTTGGGCGACATCAAGATTCCCGGCAAGGTCTTTGGCGGCCAGGCCGTGGGAGCCACAGGTGGAGATTTCTCTTTCCAGATCTATCAGCCTGGACAAGAGGGAGGCTTCTACCACACCCACAAGAACCACGAGGAGCTCTACTTCGTGCTCAGCGGCAAAGGAGAATACCAGGTTGACGGCGTCAACATCCCCCTCCAGGAGGGAAGCGTCGTGCGTGTAGCTCCTGCCGGCAAGCGCACCATCCACAACAATGGCAGCGAACCGCTGGTTGTGCTCTGCGTGCAGTATCGTGGCGCCACCTTCTCTGCCGAGGACGCCACAGACGGCGTGATCCTGCAGGACCAGGTGGAGTGGTAATCGGATCGTGTCGTCCATACGCTCCACGACACGGATTTTATCCATCAGCCATCCTCTTGACAATAAGAGGATGGCATTTGCGTTATTATCATATATGATCAAAAAACAAGTTACCGACCCCGTCTTTCCGCAGTGTCCCATCCGCAATGTGCTCGCGCGCATCGGCGACCGCTGGTCACTGCTCATCCTGCTTGCGCTGCAAGACAGCCATAGGCAGATGCGATTCAAAGATCTGTGCCAAGCCATCCCTGACGTGTCGCAGAAGATGCTGGCCTCAACCCTCAAGGAGCTGGAGGCTGATGGCTTGGTGAGCCGCACGGCTTACTCAGAGATACCGCCCCGCGTGGAATACGCCCTCACAGAGCGTGGAGAATCCCTCATGCCGCTGCTCAACCAGCTGGTGAACTGGTCGGTGGAAAACATGAGTGGGATCATGACGAGCCGCAAGAGGTATGCGGACAACAACAACGCCAAGTGATTTTCACGGACAAAGGGACGAGAGGATGGCGAACTTGACGCAAACGTGGTTGTTGCATTTTTTGCAACAACCACTAAACATGGTGCTATTGAAGGAAAAACACAGGTGCACCAAGTGGCTTTCTACAACCCTCGACATGATCATCAGCGAACGAAGAGTTGACATTTTCACTCTGGGTAGTCTAAGAAGCCGACGTGCGACTCCGTGAGAAACCACAGGCCGTCGAAGCGCACGAAGCCCAGTATGGCTATCATGTATCGGTCGTCGAACGAGACGACGGTCTTGTAGCCCACGCGATTCTTGCCCACGGCAAAGAATGTGGCGTAGTTTTTCACGCCCTTCACCACGGTCTCTTCCCGCGGCTCAAGGGGCACGATGTGGTTTTTCTGGAAATAGGGAATGGTCATGCGAAAGCGTCGCTCCATGCTCCCCTCGTCGTCGGCACCCGAATAGTTGCTGAAGAGGTAGCTGGTGCGCTTGACCGGCACCAGGTTGTACAGTTCGAGGAAGCCCTTGAAGTGATGGTCGCCCATATCCTTGTTGCAGGGCGAGTTGGGATCATACACCTTGTCACACTCCTCCCGCAACAGTCCGTCGGGAGCATGCTCGGTGAAGAACCCCTGCGCCTCCGCCCCCTCCTCAACGGGCACCATGGCCCTGCCGTCCGAGTAGTAACAACTATCCACAGCCTGTCCCCATGAGGCCACAGAAACACACAGCGCGACCAAACCGGCCCATAGCCTTTTCCTTATCATAGCGTCATCACATATAATAGATACAAAGATAGCCATTAAAAATAAAGTTTCCAAAAGAACCGGGGGAAAAATATCATTATCCGCACTTTATTGAGCGTCATATCTGAGAAAAAACGAATATTTGACTGAGAGCAGAGTGGTTTCAGCGCAATAAGTCCACTATCTCACGACATATAAAGAATGTGTTGGAGGATGGGGAACAATGGAGTGATAGATTAGAGGTTACTTTTCTCTCCTTATCATCATAAACGAGATAAAAGGAAAGACTATGAATACAAAAAACATTATGCTGGCTATATGGAACCAGTTGACGAGAAAGGGCGCATGGCGAAACATTTTCGTCACGCACAATGCTTTTGGCATATTCGGTCAATATAGCCACTCTCCCGAAGAAGTGGTAAGCCTAAGGTGGCATATCCATCAAAAACGCTTGTGAAAAAAATATCACGTTTTCTGAAGAAAGTTGATATAATATCCGACAGGGTGTAGGGACGTTGAAGTGTAAGATTAAGGGATATTGAATAATGACATTTTAATTTTTGTGTTATGATTATTGATGAAAATAAGATTAAGGAATATGTTAATTATCATGATTGGGTATACTGTCCCAATGAGTGGCATGAATTATGGAACACTTCTGCAAGTGTCAGAGGTATTCTTCTTGAAAATATTACTAATGAGGATATAATGAAATGTATATGGCTTTCTGAAAGGATTGAGCAAGAGGCAAAACCTCTTCTTCGTTACGCAGAATTCACATCATATATTTTAGTCTATTACAAAATCACAGACTCGAAAATATGGCATCGTTGGTTCTTGGATAAGGAATATAATTCGCTAAGCGATGGACGTGATATGTTTATGGGCGATATTTTAGATAGTCTTAGGAATTTCACAGATAATGTAGAAGGCAAATGGGGAGATGACATTGAATATATAAGAGATATAAACGATGGAGAGAACACTCAAAAAGGCCTGAACATATTAGTTGCGATTGGTTTCTCTGTTGATATAAACGACAACAAATATAGAAGAACTGAATATGGAAAAGTTTGAAGTGAACATATTGGGTTGTGGGGCTGCCATACCTATTGGCAGACACATGACAACCTCACAAGTTGTCAATGTGCATGATAAGTTGTTTATGGTGGATTGTGGTGAAGGAACACAGACACAGATATGGAAGTCTGGCATAAAATTGACGAATATGGACAATATTTTTATCAGTCATGCTCATGGCGACCACTTCTTTGGTCTTGTGCCTTTGCTTTCTTCACTGAACTTGATGCTGGGTAGGACAAAGGACATCAATGTTTTCGTACCAGAAGATTTGAAAGACATTCTGATGTTAACGAATCAAGAACTTTGCCACATACCTTTCAATGTAAATATCAACACGTTTATGGGAAATTCTAATCAAAAAATATATGAAGACGAAGAGATGGAGATAGAAACTATCCCCTTAAAACACGGCATTCCGTGCTGTGGTTTTTTATTTAGGGAAAAGCCAAAGAAACGGGTACTCTTGCCTGAGAAATGCCTGTCATACGACATTCCAAAACGTGATTTCAAGTTGATAAAGAGTGGTAATGACTACATACTTCCTGACGGAACATTGATTTCCAATAAAGAATTAACAGCTCCAAGTGAGTTTGTTCCCCGAAGTTACGCTTATTGCAGTGATACAGCTTATAATCCATCTATGGTGTCTCAATTAAAAGATGTTGATTTGCTTTACCATGAGACTACATTTCTTGCTAATGACGAGAATCGAGCAATAAATGCTTTTCATAGTACAACCCATCAAGCCGCAAACATCGCGAAAAGTGCCAATGCCAGAAAATTGATTATCGGTCATTACTCTATAAGGTACGATGATGAGCAACAGTTTGAACAAGAGGTGAAATCAATTTTTCCAAATGCTGAGGCTTGTAATGAAGGTATGGTGTTTAGAGTTTAAAAAGAAGAATATGAATAACGAAAATAAGCTTTTAGAATATGATGAGACATGATAAAGTGGGGCAGGATGACCATTGCTATCTGATTGATAGAAATTGTAACCCTATGATGGTAGATGGTGAATATATATCCTCTGGTGATACAATGAGAAATGGTGTGTCTATCGTAGGATTTGACTGTTTTGAAGACTATAGAGAATGTCTTGTAGATAAAGATTGTCATGTGCTTTCCGACAGATTTGAAGAAATCTCTTACATAGGTAAAAAAGGAATACCATATTCAGACTTTGGAATTTATGCTATGGTGCGTAATGGCTATAAATACGGACTTCTTAATGTAAAGTCTTTTAAGTTAGAATTACCTTGTGAATACGGTTGGACTGATTTTTGGGAGGAAATAGAACGGTTAGGGATTAGTTTTGAGTGACCTCAAATCCGCAACTAATAGGACTAAGGGCGTTTTTTGCTTGCAAAGCGAGAAATGATCATCTTGCTTGCACTTTTAGGCAAGAATGATTGGAGATAAAAAATAAAAGATGTATATTTGCAGCGTAATTACTATTTAAGAGGAGGAAAATATGGATAAATATCAAATTATACGTATAATCCATGACTATATGTCTAGCAAGCCAGTATTGAAGGCATGGATCTTTGGGTCTTTTGCTCGTGGTGAAGAAAGGGATCAGAGCGATATAGATATTCTCTTTGTCCCCGATTTTGAACATGGTTCGTTTACTTTGCTTACCCATGGAGGAATGTATGAGGATTTGAAGCAACTGTTAGGTCGCGAAGTTGATTTGGTAGTTGATGGCTCTTTGCGTCCGTATGCTCAGGAGAGTGTGGAACGAGATAAAATCTTGGTATATGAGAGAGCCAGTTAGGGATAAAGGAAGATTGGGAACATTATTGTAGGGAATGATGAACTTGTTCTTCTATTCTGATCTATGCTTCATAGAGCGTCATATCTGAGAAAAAACGTATATTTGCATTCTAATCCTCCCCCCAATTTTATTATCATTTTATGATAATCACTTTATGATAATCCAAACAAAAGTCGTATCTTTGCATCCGTATTGCGACGTGAGATCGTACAAGTAATTGTTCATTGAGACTAATGGACCCCTTATTCCGTCATGGTTGGTCATGTTGCTGTAATGATTACACGGACGTTGATCCACCAGTAGATAGATGGGGTCTAAGTCGGTCGAAGTGATTTGTACGGAACTCGGTAAACCCAAAAGTCTTCTCTCTCAGCAATGAACGAGGCAAGGCTATCGCAAGAGTGACCGAAGGGCTTGTGGGCAAATGGCAATGGAGGAAGCGAACGCCCCGCTATAATAGAGGGGATAGACTTGGAGAATATATAATAAAGGTATAGATACGGCAATGAAGAATCCTTTTGTCACAAACGGTTACGCCGGTCCGGAATACTTCTGCGACCGTGTGGAAGAAACCCAGCACATCACAGAGATGCTGACCAATGAGAATAATATGGCTCTGATTTCCCCTCGACGTATCGGAAAGACGGAGCTGATTCGCCATTGCTTTGCCCAGCCAGCCATCCAAAAAGACTATTATACTTTTATCATAGACATCTATTCTACCAATTCCGTTAGCGATCTGGTCAATATGTTCGGCAAAGCCATCATTGACACACTTCGCCCTATAGGCAGAAGTGCTTGGGAGAAATTTCTGATGGCCCTTTCTTCCCTACGTTCAGAAATCTCATTCGATATCAATGGAGCTCCGGTTTGGGGGATAGGCATCGGCAACATGGTAAATCCCGAAATTACGCTTGATGAGATATTCGCTTATCTCAACCAAGCCGACAAGCCATGCCTTGTTGCCATCGACGAGTTTCAGCAAATCAACAACTATGCCGACAATCGCATTGAGGCTTTGCTCCGCACCTATATCCAGCGATGCACCAATGCTCACTTCATCTTCTCGGGTTCTCACCGCCATCTGATGGCAGAGATGTTCACATCCCCAGCCCGCCCTTTCTATCAGAGCGTGACACTGATGAACCTGAAGCCACTGGATATAGAGAAATACAAAGAGTTTGCCACAGCCAAGTTTGAGGAGCGCAACAAGCATCTCGACACAGCCATCATCGGAGAACTCTTCACCCGTTTCGGTGGTGTCACCTCGTACATCCAGCGAGTGATGAACGTCCTCTTCCTCAAGACTCCCGAGCAAGGCACCTGCACGCTGGACATGGTAGATGACGCCATCAACTACAACCTCAATATGGCATCAGACACCTATGAGACCCTTCTGCGCCAGATGCCGGAAAAGCAGCGCAACGTCTTCATCGCCATCTCTGCAGAGGGCGAAGCAAGAAGCGTAAGGAGCGGAGCCTTCGCCAAGAAATATCATCTCCCGTCGCCAAGCTCAGTGAATTCTGCCCTGAAGGGATTGCTGGAGAAAGATTTTATCACCCAGCAGGATGATGCCTACGTGGTATATGACAAATTCTTCGACTTATGGCTGAAAAAATACATGAAGTAAGGTCAAAAAGTATATTTGCATTCTAATTGCGATTGATAAAGAAAGAGCAGACACTCAACATCTTGGCTGATGTTTTCTGCCCCCCGAGTTTTCGTATTATATATAGAGAATATTTATGACAATTCTTCCAATAAGGCCCTTTCATTCTCAACAATACGTTTTACAAATTCTTCATACGAACTACAATTCTTTGGTATTGCCAAAGCGTACAACGACAAAGAACCTAAGTAACTATCCTTATGCATATTTTGAGAAATAATCTTATTATTCTCACTCTTATAAGGACATATAATGCCACCTTTATTGGCTTTTAACCTATACATATAAGCCATAATCTGATGTACATCATCACGACTAATATCAAGACTATTTCCTTTCACGGCAAGTCTTTTATACTTTGCATCAAGTACAAAATCTTTTTTCCAAAAATCAGGAAATCTTTGTCCTCCATGTTCAAAAAGATAAATTGCACCAGTCCCTAATTTATTTTCTGGGTGTGTAAATCCTACGTCATACAAGAGAGTGTTTAGATATTCTTCCCATAACCATGCTCCATCAAATAGCACTCCATAGATTCTATCATCATTAGTTCCATACTTGATTTCCTCTTGACGAAGAATTTGAACGCATAGTTTCTGTAAGATAATATATTCCGTATAAAAAGGATGGTGGCAAGGAACAAGATTATTTTGCAAAACCTTCATTCTCTCTGAATGACGGTAAGACGGAGTATATGAAATAATTTTCTTTATGTAGTCTGCAATAGTATTGTCGGACGACAGAATTGCATTACCCAAAGGTATAGTCTTTATATATTCTATTGTGTGCCGTATTAGTTCGGTAACAGAATTGTCAAGGCTGAAATCTCTTGTATTATACGAGATAGTCCCTCTGAAAGGGATATTTTCCCTAATATGACGACTTAAGTCTATTGTTCCACGTACATTTGAATCGTTATGTTTGAATCTTTTATATTCTTTATAGATGCCTTGACACATTGCTCTTTTCAACATGGCAGGGAACATAAATAGAAGAAAATCAAAAACATTATCTTCTGATGTTGTAAAGTCTAAGTTAAAGATGTTGTACGAAAATACCTTTTGCAACATATAGTGAAGAAACAAATCATGTTCCTCATCATCGAAACGTGAGTATATCTTCAGTTGTTGTTTCTTTCGTCCAACAAAACCCATAATATTATTAGACTTTATCCTGACCGAATTGTCATCTTCAGCATAGATGTCAACAATAGTATTGTCGCCAATTTTATCATTGGTATCATCTATGCTCATTGGGAAAACAAGCAGATGTTCGTTTTCTTCGCATAGTTGCCCAATGGGTTTATTGGCGATAGGAAGTAGGTCTGCGACATCATGACGAGAGCAAACCTTTCCAGTACGAATGTTGTCTTGAATTGTTATCATTGGTCTGCGTCATCTATTGTTGTGCCATTCAACGAATCAAAATATATTTTCTTAAGATCTTCAACTTTTGCGTCTGCATTACTATATCCACGTAGATACTCTTTAAGGAGTATTTCAATGTGCATATCCCATAATGCAGTAAAATCGCCATTATAGCGTTCTTTGTCCAGCTTCAAGAAATACGCTGGACCTATCTGATAAGCAGAGCCAAGTCCTCGTGTTTTTGTAATCGCCTTATTCAAATTTGTCATTACTCTTGCTGCTTTTTCGCAAGTATCATGGTCGAGCTTTTCTGAAAGCATTTCTGAACGATCTTCGGGTTTTATCTCCTTCCATGCAAAACGTCTGCGCAAAGCAAAGTCCATACTTTCCACGCTTCTGTCAATGTCGTTCATTGTTGCAAGGATATATACATTCTCTGGTACAAAGAGTCCATCAGCAAAGACATCATCCTTGTTGATGAGATTTTGATATTGTGTCTTAACTTTACCCTTTTCTCCCCTGTAACCAGGATCAATCGCATAGAATAGTTCGCCAAATATTTTGGATAGATCACCACGATTAATTTCATCAATGATGAATACATAAGCACCTCCTGAATATGAGTGTTCTGAGGGAAGCCCGATTGCTTTCTTGCAGAATTTTTTGAAAACTCCGTCTATCCGTTCAAAACCAAGTATATCCCCTTTCTTTATTGGTCTTAACCCTTCTACAAAATCAGTATAGTCATAAGATGGATGAAATTGAACGAATTCTACTTCTGCATCCATAGCTTTGGCTATTTCTTTTGCAAGGAAAGTCTTACCTGTACCTGGAGCACCTGTAAGAACAAGATTCTTATTTGCTTTAAGAAGTTTGATATATGACTGAATATTTTCCATATTACATGTTTGCTTTTCTGACGAGTTTTTTAAATAATCACGAACCTGCCATGAGTAAGTACAAATATCATAGACAGAATTGCATTTAAGTTTGGATTTGAAAAAAGTCAATAAACTGTAGCTCCTTTTAAACCAACTATTAGAATCTATTTCCGGAACATCTTCTATTCCTACATTTCGCATAAGATTAAATGTTTCCACTAAGCAACTTTCCTTCACTATTGTACATAACAGATTTGGTTGTAATGAAGCTATTAGACGGTTGGTTGCTGCCCTTCTATCTTGATTAGTTCGTTGTTTTATAAAGACTTTAATTTCTTCATAGACATCCCATTTAGGGGAATCTTGACTTTCTGCAATAGCTTTAAGCATCGGAGCCAATTCATTCCAATTATCCTTTATCTTAGCCTTTTCTTCATTTGTAAAATACCCTTGCTTTAAAGATGATACACATTGGTGTCCTCCTCGTTCAAAGAACTCATAAAACAAATCCTGGTCCCAATCTTGCCAACTTTCACAAGCCTTTGCGCTTTCTATGAATTTTGGCACAAAGTAGCAATAATTATCATGCTCTTCTTGCCTAATATCAATTTTGTTGATAATATCTTGTAGTTTCATATTACACCTAATTCCCGCAGCTCTATGAGTTAGCATTTTTTAAGTACCTGAGCAACAAAAAGTTGCTCAGAATTTTGCCACGTCGAATTTTTCACCTACCTTAGTGCTGCAAAAAGAAGTATAGCAAAATCTCCGAATGACATGGCAAATGTACAAATAAAATCCGAGATACTTACTCCTTTTGGAGGAATCTTTCCGATCATGGATCAATTTAATACTCTTTTGACTCAAACTGGCGAAAACGGAACATACCCACCCACTCGAAATAGTAGTATTGACTCTTTGGAAGTAAGCGTGTCCGCGATGCAACCTTGTTCAGCATCTTTCAATTCTTTACCTTTGC